>Ga0164296_1000343_pt1 | contig 56639 bp, 53 predicted proteins | sample GEODES057metaG_FD_113533 | JGI IMG/M metagenome (GOLD analysis project Ga0164296, IMG submission 113533) | Dystrophic lake water microbial communities from Trout Bog Lake, Wisconsin, USA - GEODES057 metaG | ecosystem: Environmental > Aquatic > Freshwater > Lake | place: USA: Trout Bog Lake...
CCACCCCTGCCGGACTCGCCAAGGCCCCAGCCGCCGCCCGTCGTTCCCGTCACGCCGCGCCCGCCCCGCCCCGCCGCCGAGCCGCCCAAACCCCGCCCGCCGACCCCTGCGCCGGCCGCCGTCCCCCCACCGCCGCCGTCGGACGGGCAGAACGCCTCGCTCCGCGTCGAGGGCGCCGTCCTCGGCCCGGACTGGCTCCGCCAGTTGCAGATCTGGTGGGACCAGCACGCCTTCTATCCTCGCGAGGCCGTCGACAAATCCATCAGCGGCACCGTCAAGGTCCATCTCTGGATGCATCCCGACGGTGTGGTCTGGACCGTCGAGGTGGTCGAAAGTTCCGGCTCGAAACTGCTCGACGACGCCAGTTTCGAAATCTTCCACCGCGCCCGCCTGCGTCCCTTCCCGCCCGGCACCCCGGCGCCGAGGGCCGATATCTTCATTTCGATGCACTACCTCCTCGCCCACCGCCAGGGCGCCGCCGCCGCCGCCGCGGCCAAGAAAAGCCCCTTCACCATCACCGACGAACCCGTGAAGGACACCGTCGTCGCCACCATGCAGCAGCGCGTCTGCACCGGCATTGTCGTGGAGGGCTGGGCCTTCGATGAGCTGCGCATTCCCGCCCAGGCGGTTTTCTACCAGCGGCCCGATGGCACCCCCTGGGTCAAATGGACCTCCCGCGGCGGCGTGACGATCGACGCGCCGGTCACCGAGGAAGGCGCCTCGGCCCACTGGTACGGCCTGCCCCCCTCCGGCCCTCCCTCCACCCGCCGCGCCCCGCCGCGCTACGCCGTCTGGCCCATGGGCGACAACCGCATCGCCGGCCGCTCCGAAGGTTACGACGGCCCCCCCTCAACCCTCGACCTAACCTGCAACTAGCGGCGATTCAGGAGTACGTCTTCCTAACCCCCGTCGAGCACCAGCCGCGCTTCCATGATCTCCGGCTCATCCGGCATCCGCCGCAGCGTGAACCCCAGCCGGCGCACGAAGGCCAGCATCGGCGCGTTATCCGCCAGCACCTGGCCCACCACTTCGCTCATCCCCTGTTGCCGCGCCCAGGCGATCAGCCGCTCCATCAAATGCCGCGCCACCCCGGTCCCTTTGGCGTCCGGCTGCACCGCGATGGCGAACTCGCCGTCCGGGCTGTCCGTCTCCCGAACGATCCGCGCCACCCCCACCGTTTCGCCGGGCGACCGCACGGCGACGAACGCCATTTCGCGTTCGTAATCCACCTGCGTCAGCCGCGCGATCTGCTCGGCGGACAGGCTGCGCAGGGCCGAGAAAAACCGGTAGCGCACATCCTGCGCCGGCAGCCGCAGGAAGAACGCCCCATGCGCCTCCGCGTCCTCCGGCCGGATCGGCCGCACCTCGAACGTCGTGCCTTTCGCCTCGTAGCTGCCGATCAACTCGGCGGGGTAGGGGGGAATGGCCAGATGCCCCGTCCCGCCCGCCTGCCGCAGACACAGCCAGGCATCCGCCACGAATGCCCCCGTGGGATCGGCGAACAGCGGATTGATATCCAGCGCCGCGATCTCGGGAAAATCCACCACCAGCTGGCTGATCCGCACCAGCGCCTCCGCCACCGCCTCCCCATCCGCCGGCGGCTGGTCATGCAGCGCCTTCAGCGTCGCCGCCACCCGCGTCCGCGCAATCAGCCCCTTCGCCAACGGCAAATTCAACGGCGGCAGCTCGACGGCCACGTCGTTCAAGACGTCCGACGCCGTCCCCCCCTGCCCGAAACGAAACGCCGGCCCGAACAGCGGATCATCCCCCAGCTGCACCCGAAGCTCCCTGGCCCGCCCGATCTGCCGCTGCACCACGAACCCCGGGCAGTCGAAATCCCCCGCGATCAAAGCCGCCGCCGCCCGCACCCCCGCGGCATCGCGCAGGTCCAGCATCAGATCCCCCCGCGCCGAAGGATCCGACCGCGCCACCCGCCGCCGCTTCAGCACCACCGGAAACCCCAGCCCCTCCGCCATCGCCGCCGCCTCGTCGGCGCTCGAGGCCGCCCGTGACGGCACGGTCGCCACCCCATAGGCCGCCAGCACCTCCATCGCCTCATCCTGGCTCAGCGTCAGCCGCCCCGCGGCCCGCACCTCGCCAAACCGCCGCGTCACCGCCTGCCGATCCGGCACGAACTGCAACACCGTCGATGGTGGCAACTCCCGCGCCGCCGCCCGGTTCCGCCGATCCTGCACCAGGTGGAGAAACCCGCGCACCGCATGTTCCGGCGCTGCAAACGCCGGAATCCCCGCCGCCGCCAGCGTCCGCCGATGCCCCGCCCCCGTCGTCTCCCCCATCGCGCACACCAGCAACGGCACCTTCACGCTGGATGCCGCCGCCACGATCGCCGCGATCCCCGCCTCGTCCCCCGCCCCCGTCGGCGCATGCACGACGATGATGCCCCCCACCTCCTTCGCCCCCGCCAGCAACGCCGCCGTCTCCGCGAGACTTGCGGGATTGCCGGTATCCGCGTGCACGAGCCCCGGCGGCACCGTATCCGGCCGCGGGTTCGTCTGCTTGAGCTTCAATACCTCCAGCGTCTCCGGCGCCAGGCTCGCCAACGTCAGCCCATCCCTGAGCGCCGCATCCGCCGCCAGCTGCGCCGGCCCGATCGCATTGGTCACGATCGCCAGCCCCTCGCCGCGCACCGGCTTCGCCCGCGTCAACGTCTCCGCAGCCGCCAGCAGATCATCCAGCGTGGCGACACACAGCACGCCGCACCTTTGCAATGCGGCGATAAACGTCGCATCCGCCTCCCCCGTCGGATCCTGCAACCGCATCCCGGCCCTGAGCGCCACCACCGGCCGCAACCGCGCCGCCGCCCGCGCCGCCGACAGGAAGGCCCGCGCATCCTTGATCCGCCTGATGTCCAGCAGGATCGCCCCCGTCCCGCCATCCCGGCTCAGCCAGTCCAGCACCCGCCCGAAGCCAAGATCGTCGTTGACCCCGATGCCGACGACATGGCTGAACCCCACCCCGTTCGGCTCCGCCCAATCCAGCACCGCCCGGCACAAAGCCGCCGACTGCGACACCAGCGCCACCCGCCCCGGCCGCGGCGCGATATGGCTCCGCGTCGCATTCAGCCCGATCCCCGGCACCGCCACCCCGAACGACCGCGCGCCCAGCGACCGCACCCCCGTCTCCCGCGCCAGCCCCCGCAACCCCTCGCCATCCCCCGCGACCACAGCCGCCCGCGTCCCCTTGGCGCCCAGCGCCCGCATCACGTCGCCCACCTGCTCGCCCGGCGTCGCGACAATCGCCAGGTCCGGCGCGATCGGCAGGGCGGCCACATCGGCATAGGCGAGAATCCCCCCCACCGCCTTCAGCCGCGCCCCCACCGGCAGGATCGCCCCCGAGAACCCGCCGGCCACCAGATTGGTCATCACCTGCTTGCCGATCACCGTCTCGGCGCCGATCACCGCGACCGAGGCAGGGCGGAACAGGGCCTCGGGATGAAAGCGTCCAGGGAGCGTGCGGAGCATCATCGACATTGTGCGGCGCAGCATATACCCGCCCGCCCCTCGACGACAGCCCGGTTTCCCTTCGCCGCAAGCCGGGCCAGTATGCAGGAAATCGAGGAGCACACAGATGAACCAGGACCGCTGGGACCCCGAAATGCGCGCCGCCCGCCAGCGCATGGACGCCGAAGCCGCCAAGCTGCCGCCGGTCACCCTGACCGAGCCCTTGGGCCCGAGCCGCGCCATCAACGAACAGCTCGCCATGCTCTTCGGCCATGGCGGCCCGGTCATGGCCGAGTCCACCGATCGCTGGCTGTTCATCCGCGGCCGCCGCGTGCAATGCCGCGTCCACAAGCCGCGCACGGATGCGAAGCTTCCCGTCCTCGTCTGGTTCCACGGCGGTGGCTGGGTGTTCCAGTCCATCGACAGCCATGACCGCCTCTGCCGCGAACTCGCCGTCGCCGGCGACGTCGCCACCGTCAGCGTCGACTACAGCCTGGCCCCCGAAAGCCGCTTCCCGCAGCCCCTCCTCGAATGCGCCGACGCCGTCCGCGCCCTCGTCGACACCGACTGGGGCCTGGACACCACCCGCATCGCCGTCGGCGGCGACTCAGCCGGCGGCAACCTCGCGCTGGCCGCGGCCATCCACCTGCGCGACGCGGGGGGACCGAAGCTGCGCGGCATCCACGTCCCCTATCCCGTCACCGACGCGGATTTTGCTTCTCCCAGCTACAGCGAATTCGCCGAGGGCTTCGGCCTCACCCGCGTCGGCATGCAGGCTTACTGGGACCTCTACATGCGCGACAGCGCCGACCGCCTGAACCCGCTCGCCGCTCCTCTGCGGGCCGACTGCGCTGGCCTGCCGCCGACCCTGATCCAGCTCGCCGAGCTCGACGTGCTCTATTCCGATGGCGCGCGCATGGCCGCCAAGATCAATGCCGCCGGGGGGACCTGCACGCTAAAGACCTACAAGGGCATGCTGCACGGCTTCCTGCGCCTGACCGAAGCGGTCGCAGGCGCCCGGACGGCAGTGGCCGATGCCGGGGCCTGGCTGCGCGGCGTGATGACCTGATCGGCTTATAGGTGGGCGAAGTTGCCGGCGCCCAGGGTGAGCTTGCCGGCGACCTCGATCTTCATGTCGGCCGCGGTCAGCGATTCGCTGGCGCCTGAGGCGTTCACGTAGACGAAGTCATTGGTGCCGCTGGTTGCCCAGCCGATCGAATGGGCCGCGATCGCGCTGCCGGAGAGCTTGCCGGCATAGGCCAGGGCGGTTCCGAGACCGGTGAGATCGATCAGATCGGTCGCGGTGTGGAAGTTGGTGATCACGTCCATCGCCGCCGCGGTGGACTCGCCGGTGGCGCCATAGAGGTAGGTGGTCGCCCCGCTGCCGCCGGTCAGGGTGTCCGCGCCGGCGCCGCCATCGATCCACAGCTTGGCCGCCATGCCGGTGCCGTTGATCGTATCGGCGCCGCCGAGGCCATAGACGAAGGTCGGCACCGTGGCCCCCAACGCGCCGGCAAGCGTGCCGAGGACGATGGTGTCACCGCCGGCACTGCCGACGACGATATCGAGCGGGTCGGTCGTCGTGGTCGTGCCCAGGGTCGTATCGGTGGCCGAGAGCGCCAGGGCATAAAGCGTGCCGGTGGCCGTGCCGACGAGCGCGGTAGTGCCGACTGTGAGGGTTGCGCCGGAGAGTGCGAACGCGCCACTGGCCGCCCCCGTCAGGTTGAAGGCGTAGCTGTTGGCGGTGGAGCCGCCGAGCTGGGCCAGCGTGGCCAGGCTCGCGCCCGCGGCGAGGCCGCCGGCCGTCTGGGCCGCAGCGAGGGCGCCGGTCACCGGGGCCGCGGCGACGCCGTCGCGGGCCCAGCCCATGACGTCGAGCGCGGTCAGGTCAGAGGCCGAAATGGCATTCACGACGCCGGAGTTGCTGAAGGCGTTGAAGGCGTCGTTACCCATCGTCGCGCCCCAGTCGCCGGCGTCGCCGCCGGAGACCGTGTTGAAATTGCCGAGATTGGTGGCGCCGTTGTCGATCGAGAGATAGCCGGGTGTGCTGGCGAGGAAGTCGCGCTGGCCGAGGCCGGAATAGTGCATCAGGTCGAGCGGCATGTAGCTGTTGGCGGTGCTGCCGATGGTCGCGCCGGTCAGCAGCATGCGGCCCATCACCTCGGTGAATTCATGCAGGGCGACGGCGTTGAAGTCATAGCTGCCGCCGGCAATGCCGGAGGAGGGGCTCCAGGAGAACGGCAGGCTGCTGGAAAAGCCGATGAAGCCGTCCGTGCTGGTCGAGGTCGCCGAGGAGAGGCCGAGCGCCTTGGCCTCGGCGGTGGTGGTCCAGTAATTCCCGCTGACCGGGCTGCTAGCCGGCAGGCTGGCGGCGGCCGATGCGTCGTCGCTGGAGGTCACGCTGCCGATCATGGCGGTGCGGAGCGAAGAATAGCTGACGTTGCGCAGATAGCTCTGGCTGGCGCCGAGCGTGTAGTTGCCCAGCGAGGAGCCGCCGACCTCGCCCCAGCCGATCGAGACGTTGAGCGTGACGGCGTTGCGGATCTGGCTTTCGAGATACTGCACGGCGGCCAGCACGGCCGGCTGGAACTGCGAGGGCGCCGAGGATACCGAGGAATCCCAGGTGATGTTGACGACGAAGGGCGACCCGGTGGTGGTGATGGCCGCCACCGCGCCGGTGCTGGTCCCAGTGCCGCCCGTTCCGGCATGGGCGCCGCTGCCGCCGTCGGGGGCGAAGAGCACGACCTTGCCCCCCTGTGGGCCATGTGTCGCCGCCGGAGGCGACGTGATCTGCTCGGGCTGCGAAGTGAGGTCGCTGATCGGGGACTGCCAGGCATCGAGGAGCGAGGCGGGGGTGCTGATGGTGGGGTGAGAAAGCTTGATGGGGGCCATGATCGATATGTCCAGACAAGGGGGCGCGGCACCGCATGATGCGGATTAATTAACTCAGTAGTAAGCGATGAGAATGTTCCACGCAAAGTTACTTCGCGGTTAAGCGGGGCGGGCGTCCGTCGGTCGGGCGGCGCGTCGTGCTTGACAAGGGGCGCGGAATGGCGGAGACGACCGGCGACCAAACCGCCGCTCCGCGAGTGTTCGCGCAGCGGCGTGTAACCTTTTGGAGTGACCGCTGCCGTGTTCGAGGCGCTTTCGGGCAAGCTGACCGGGGTATTCGACAAGCTGCGCCGCCGGGGCGCGCTGAACGAGACCGATGTCATGGAGGCGCTGCGCGAGGTTCGCCTGGCGTTGCTCGATGCCGACGTGGCGCTCGACGTGGTCAAGGACTTCATCGGCAAGGTGCGCGACCGCGCCATCGGCCAGGAAGTGCTGGCCTCGGTCTCGCCCGGGCAGCAGGTCGTCAAGATCGTCAACGACGTGCTGATCGAGGCGCTCGGCGGCGAAGGGGCGGTGCCGATCAATCTTGGTGCGGTCTCGCCGGTGCCGATCCTGATGGTCGGCCTGCAGGGCTCGGGCAAGACGACGACGGCCGGCAAGCTCGGCATGCGGCTGGCCAAGCGCGATCGCAAGAAGGTGCTGCTCGCCAGCCTCGATACCCAGCGGCCGGCGGCGCAGTTGCAGTTGCAGCAGTTGGCCGAGCGCGCCGGGGTCGGCTCGCTGCCGATCGTGATGGGGCAGACGCCGCTGCAGATTGCCCAGCGGGCGATGGATACCGCGCGGCGCGAGGTTTACGACGTCGTCATTCTCGATACCGCCGGCCGGCTGTCGATCGATGCCGAGCTGATGGCCGAGGTGAAGCAGATCCGCTTTGCCACCAACCCGGCCGAGACGCTGCTGGTCGTCGATGCGATGACCGGGCAGGACGCGGTGAACACCGCCAAGGCGTTCAACGAGGCGGTTGGTGTCACCGGCATCGTGATGACCCGGATGGACGGCGATGCCCGCGGCGGTGCGGCGCTGTCGATGCGGGCGATCACGGGCGCGCCGATCAAGCTGACCGGCACCGGCGAGAAGCTCGACGCGCTCGAGGATTTCCATCCCGAACGTGTCGCCGGCCGCATCCTCGGCATGGGCGACGTGGTCGGGCTCGTGGAGCGCGCGGCCGAGACCATCGACGAGGCCGAGGCCGAGAAGCTTGCCCGCAAGATGGCGAAGGGCACCTTCGACCTCGAGGACTATGCCTCGCAGTTGAAGCAGATCAGCAAGATGGGCTCGATCCAGTCGATCCTCGGCATGTTGCCGGGGGCGGACAAGATCAAGGCGCAGATCGGCGACAAGAATCTCGATACCAAGGTGCTGGGTCGCCAGGCGGCGATCATCTCCTCGATGACGGTGAAGGAACGGCGGATGCCGGACCTGATCAAGGCCTCGCGCAAGAAGCGCATCGCGGCGGGGTCCGGCACCACGGTGCAGGACGTCAACAAGCTGCTCAAGCAGTTCGACGACATGTCCACGATGATGAAGCGCATGAACAAGCTCGGCCAGAAGGGGCTGATGCGGCAGGGACTTTCGGCATTGATGCCGCAGGGCCGCCGTCCTTTCTGATTTCGCGACTAAATCTAGACCTTTAGTGATGGAGTGACTTTCTGATGGGCCTGAAGATCCGACTTTCCCTCGCCGGCGCCAAGAAGCGGCCGTACTACCACATCGTGGTCGCCGACAGCCGCAGCCCGCGCGACGGGCGCTTCATCGAGCGCCTCGGCAGCTACAACCCGATGCTCCCCCAGGAACATGCCGACCGCATCCGCCTGCAGGGCGAGCGCATCATGCACTGGGTGCAGCAGGGCGCGGTGCCGACCGAGCGCGTCGCCAAGTTCCTCGGCCATGCCGGGCTGATTCCGATGCCGGTCTACTCCGAGCAGCCGCATCAGTCGGCGCCGAAGAAGAAGGCGCAGGAACGCGCCAAGGCCGCTGGCGGCTGATTAGAGCGTGCCGCAGCGCGATATCCTGCTGGGCGTGATCGGCCGTCCCCACGGCGTGCGGGGGCATGTGCATGTGCACAGCTATACCGCCGATCCCGCTGGCCTCGCGAACTATGGTCCGTTGCATGATGGCAGCGGCCGGCAGTTTCGCGTGCGCTGGCAGTCCGAAGGGGTCGCGCGGGTGGCTGAGATCGTCGAGGGCAAGCCGGTGTGGCTGGCCGATCGCGAGGCGGCGGGCAAGCTGGTGAACGTGCGGCTCTATATAGAGCGCGACCGTCTGCCGAAGCCGGACGAGGACGAGTTCTACCTCGCCGATCTCGTCGGGCTGCCGGCCTTCGCGCCGGATGGCTCGGAGCTCGGCCGGATCGACGCGGTGCATGACTATGGCGCCGGCGTCAGTCTCGAAATCGGCAAGCTGCTGGTGCCGTTCACGCGGGCCGCGGTTCCGGAGATCGACCTCACCGCGGGACGCGTGGTGGTGCAGCCGCCGGAAGAGACCGCCGGGGAGGCCCGTCCATGACCTGGCGGGCGACGGTGCTCACTTTGTTCCCGGAGATGTTCCCCGGTCCGCTCGGCCAGTCGCTGGCGGGGCGCGCGATGGAGCGCGGGCTGTGGTCGCTGGGGGCGGATGATATCCGCGCCCACACGACCGACCGCCATCGCACCGTCGACGATACGCCGTTTGGCGGGGGCGCGGGGATGGTGATGCGGCCGGATATCATCGACACGGCGCTGGCCGCGCACGCCGATGGCCGGCCGGCGATCTACCTGACCCCACGGGGCACGCCGCTCAGCCAGGGCGTCGTGCGCGAGCTCGCGGATGGGCCCGGTGTGGTGCTGCTGTGCGGCCGCTACGAAGGGGTCGACCAGCGCGTCATCGAGGCGCGCGGGCTGCGGGAAATCAGCATCGGCGACTACGTGCTGTCCGGCGGCGAGCCGGCGGCGATGGTGCTGCTCGATGCCTGTGTCCGGCTGCTGCCGGGCGTGATGGGGGCGGCGGAGAGCGCCGACGAAGAGAGTTTTTCGGCGGGGCTGCTGGAATATCCGCAGTACACCCGGCCCGCCGAATGGTGCGGCCGCGCCGTGCCGCCCGTGCTGCTGTCCGGCCATCATGGCGCGGTGGCGGCCTGGCGGCGGGCGGAGGCCGAACGGATCACCAAGGAACGACGGCCCGATCTGTGGGCCACCTACCAATCAGACCTGCGCGGCAAGGCGGTTGTCACCGCTTCAGCCGCGCCCTAGAGCAATTCCGACGAAAGGACCACGACCATGAATATCATCCAGCAGTACGAGGCCGAGCAGATCGCCCGCCTCACCGCCGACCGCCCGGTGCCTGACTTCCGCCCCGGTGACACGCTGCGCGTCGCGGTGAAGGTGGTTGAAGGCGAGCGTTCGCGCCTGCAGAACTTCGAAGGCGTGTGCATCGCGCGTTCGAACAAGGGCCTGAACAGCAACTTCACCGTGCGCAAGATCAGCTACGGCGAGGGCGTCGAGCGCGTGTTCGCGCTGTATGCGCCGACGATCGCGGAAATCGCGGTGGTCCGTCGCGGCGATGTGCGTCGCGCGAAGCTGTATTATCTGCGTGGCCGTCGCGGCAAGTCGGCGCGTATCGCCGAGCGCGCCCGTGACGTGGCGCCGGCCGCCGCCAGCGAGAGCACCGCGGCCGAGTAATCGGCCTAGGGGACGAGGGGATACGAGATGGCCGAAAAGTCGCCGCGGACGTTGTTCGACAAGGTGTGGGACGCGCATGTCGTGGAGAAACTCCCCGACGGCACCTGCGTGCTCTACATCGATCGCCACCTCGTGCATGAGGTGACGAGCCCGCAGGCGTTCGAGGGGTTGCGGCTGGCCGGGCGCAAGCTGCGCCGGCCGGATGCGACCATCGCGGTGGCCGATCACAATATCCCCACGATGGGCCGGGCCAACGGCATCGTCGAAGAGGACAGCCGCATCCAGGTCGAGACGCTGGAGCGCAATGTCGTCGAATTCGGCGTGCCGTATTTCCCGATCCTCAGCCCCGAGCAGGGCATCGTCCACATCATCGGGCCGGAGCAGGGGATTTCGCTGCCGGGCACGACGATCGTCTGCGGTGACAGCCATACCTCGACGCATGGCGCGCTCGGCGCGCTGGCGTTCGGCATCGGCACGTCCGAGGTCGAGCATGTGATGGCGACGCAGACGCTGCTGCAGCGGCCGGCGAAGAACATGCTGGTGCGCGTGGACGGCAAGCTGCGGCCGGGGGTGACGGCGAAGGACGTGGTGCTGGCGATCATCGGCAAGATCGGCACCGCGGGCGGGACCGGATATGTCATCGAGTACGCCGGCGAGGCCATTCGCGGGCTCGACATGGCCGGGCGGATGACGGTGTGCAACATGTCGATCGAGGCCGGCGCGCGGGCCGGCATGATCGCGCCGGATGAGACGACGTTCGCCTACGTGACGGGTCGGCCGTATGCGCCCAAGGGCGCGGCGCTCGAGGCGGCGCTGGCCTGGTGGAAGTCGCTGCCGGCGGATGAGGGCGCGGTCTATGACAAGACCGTGGTGCTCGATGCCGCCGAGATTTCGCCGATGGTGACCTGGGGGACCAACCCCGAGGCGGTGGTGGCGATCGATGCCACCGTGCCGAATCCGGCGGCCGAGGCGGATGAGGCCAAGCGGGCGCAGCTGGAGCGCATGGTCGCGTATATGGGCCTGGTGCCGGGCCAGAAGATGACCGATCTCAAGATCGACGTGGTGTTCATCGGCTCCTGCACCAATGGGCGGATCGAGGACATGCGGGCGGCGGCGAGCATCGCCAAGGGGCGCAAGGTGGCGCCGGGTGTGCGGGCGCTGGTGGTGCCGGGGTCGGGCATCGTGCGGCAGCTGGCCGAGGCCGAGGGCATCGACAAGGTGCTGATCGAGGCCGGGTTCGAGTGGCGCGAACCGGGCTGCTCGATGTGCCTGGGCATGAACCCCGACAAGCTGACGCCGGGGCAGCGCTGCGCCAGCACGTCCAACCGCAATTTCGAGGGCCGCCAGGGTCCTGGCGGGCGCACGCATCTGGTTTCTCCCGCCATGGCGGCCGCGGCCGCGGTGACGGGTCATCTCGTCGATCCCCGGGAGCTCGGCTGACCCATGGACGCTTTCACCAAGCTGACCGCCATCGCCGCACCGTTGCCGATGGCCAACGTCGACACCGACAAGATCATCCCCGCGCGCTTCCTCAAGACGATCAAGCGCACCGGGCTTGGCGTGCATCTGTTCGACACGCTGCGCTATGACGCCGATGGCAAGGAGCGCGCCGATTTCGTCCTCAACCAGGAGCCGTATCGCAAGGCCGAGGTGCTGATCGCGCACGAGAATTTCGGCTGCGGGTCGTCGCGCGAGCATGCGCCCTGGGCGCTGCTGGATTTCGGCATCCGCTGCGTGATCGCGCCTGATTTCGCCGACATCTTCTTCAACAACACTTTTAAAAATGGCATCCTGCCTGTGCGCTTGCCGCGCGAGGTGTGCGATCAGTTGATGGAAGACGCCAAGCTCGGCGAGAATGCGCGCATTACGATCGACCTTGAAGAGCAGGTCGTCGTGCGTCCGAACGGCGAGAAGATCCACTTCGAGATCGATCCGTTCCGCAAGCATCTTATGCTCAACGGGCTCGACGACATCGGCCAGACCCTGCAGCACGCGCCGAAGATCGATGCCTATGAATCCCGTCAGAAGACGGAAAAAAGCTGGATGCCCGCAATCAGCGTCTAATGTGATGGGTTCCTAGGGCAATGCCCTTGGCGGGTCCAGGGCAGCGCCCTGGCCTTCTCTTACGTGAGGTATCTCCGATGGCCGCGAACAAGAAGCTTCTAGTCCTCCCCGGCGACGGCATTGGCCCGGAGGTCATGCGCGAGGTGGTGCGCGTCATCGACTGGATGGACCGCAAGCGGCGCGCCAGTTTCGACCTGACGGACGATCTCGTTGGTGGCGCCTCGATCGATGCGCGCGGCGTGGCGATCACGCCCGAGGTTGTGGCCCGCGCCAAGCAGGCGGATGCGGTGCTGTTCGGTTCGGTCGGCGGTCCGAAGTGGGACAAGCTCGGGTTCGACATGCGGCCGGAGCTGGCGATCCTGACGCTGCGCCGAGAGCTCGGCCTGTTCGCCAATCTGCGGCCGGCGACGGTTCTCGATCCGCTGCTGAATGCCTCGACGTTGAAGCCCGAGGTGATCCAGGGGCTCGACATCATGATCGTGCGCGAGAGCACGGGCGGCATCTATTTCGGCGAGCCGCGCGGCGTCGAGACGCTGGCGGATGGCACCAAGCGGGGCGTGAACACCGAGGTGTATACGACGCCCGAGATCGAGCGCGTCGCCCGTGTTGCCTTCGAGCTGGCGCGCAAGCGGCAGAAACGCGTGTGCAGCGTGGAGAAGGCCAATGTGATGGAGAGCGGCCTGCTGTGGCGCCAGACGGTGGCGGCGCTGGGGGCGGCGGAGTATCCTGACGTCGAGCTCAGCCACATGTATGCCGACAACTGCGCCATGCAGCTGGTGCGCAATCCCCGGCAGTTCGACGTTATCGTGACCGGCAATCTGTTCGGCGACATTCTCTCCGACCTCGCCTCGATGCTGACGGGCTCGCTGGGCATGCTGCCTTCGGCGACGCTGGGCGCGCCCGATTCGTCGGGCCGGCGGCATGCGCTGTATGAGCCGATCCACGGCAGCGCGCCGGACATCGCGGGCAAGGGGGTTGCCAATCCTCTAGCGCAGATGCTGAGCTTTGCGATGCTGCTACGTTACTCTTTCGATATGGAAGAGGATGCCGCAATGATTGAGAAGGCCTGCACCAACGTGCTCGCCAGCGGCCTGCGGACCCCCGATGTGATGGCGCCTGGCTGTGCCAAGGTGGGGACGCATGTCATGGGCGAAGCGGTGCTGCGCGAACTGGACAAGCTTGCGGGCTGAAACCCACTTGCCATACACCGGCGGGGCGTTTACACCCCGCGCCTGCTGCACCCGTAGCTCAATTGGATAGAGCACCAGACTACGAATCTGGGGGTTGGAGGTTCGAGTCCTTCCGGGTGCGCCATTTCTCCTCCGTGCCAGGCACGATACCCGCATCATGAACGCTGAAACGCCGGCGCGGCCGCTGCGCTACTGGTCGCCTGTGCTGGTGGGGTTGCTCGCCGTGTGGGCGGCGATCTTTTTCACCATGGCCGGGGGTCCCGTGGCGTGGATCGCGCGCGGCTGGATGTTCGTGCCGGTGGGGTTCGCGGGCGCGCTGCTGGGCAATATTTCGGCGGTGGGCGGCGGGATCGTGTTCATTCCCGTGTTTGTCGCGATCTTCCATCTGCCGCCGGTGATGGCGCTGAAGATCGCGCTTGCGACGCAGTCGTTCGGCATGACCAGCGGGGCGATCGGGTGGCTGCAGAAGGGGGCGGTGCCGCTGGCGGCGCTAAGGATCGCGGTGCCTGGTCTGCTGATCGGCAGCTCGGTCAGCACCTTCGTGATCCATCCCAACGCGCTGCTGATCCGGTTGCTGTTCGGGCCGGTGTCGATCGCGTTGGGGGTGCTGATCCTGGTGATCGCGCGGCGCGGGGGCACGTTGCGGGATCTGCCGGACCATGCGCGCTGGCTGCTGTTCGCGGTGGCGGTGTTCGGCGGGCTGATCACCGGGTGGGTGGCGATCGGCGAGGGCGAGGTGGTGGCGGCGCTGCTGATGCTCGCCTACGGCATGGAGGCCTCGGCCTGCATCGCGCTCGGGGTGGTGCTGCTGTCGATCAACTCGATCTTCCTGGCGCTGGCGCACCAGTTCCTGCTGGGCGGCATTCCCTGGGAGATCGCGAGCTTCACCGCGCTGGGGGCGATTTTCGGGGCGCGGCTGGCGCCGTGGCTGGCGCGGCATGCGGATGCGCGGCGGCTGAAATTGATCTTCGCCGCCATCGCGATCGTCGACGGCACGCTGTTCGTTATCCAGTCCGTGAACGGCCTGTTCCGCTGAGCGGGAGGGGCTGTGTCATCGACTGACGGTGCTGGCCGTGGTAGAAGGGGTCAGTATTCGAGAGCGGGTCATTTGGTCCTCAGTGTTCGCGACCTGGTCACCATACTGCATGGCATGGGTTTCGGCGTGCTGTTCATGCTCGCCTTCTCCGGTGCCATCGGGCTGATCTACGCGAGCGCCGCGGGGAGCGACCTGATGGCCGCCTCGCCGCGGCATGACCAGATGTTCCGCTTCTATATGATCAGCATGGCGGTGACCTCGTGGCTGGCCGTGCTGTCCGGCACCTACATCATCTATCCCTGGTATCGCGCGGTGCCGCCGGCGGGGACCACCGATCTGGCGCTCTATCCGCAGCGCCTGCTGCTGTCGAACCCGATGACGGCGGGCTGGCACGATGTCGGCATGGAGTTCAAGGAGCACGTCTCCTGGTTCACGCCGATCGCCATCACCATGGTGGCGTTTCTGTTCCTGCGCTACGGACCGCAGATCGCACGCCATCGGCATATGCGCGCTGCCCTGCTGGCCTTCACCGGCGCGGCCTTCCTGGCCACCGTTTCGTCGGGGTTCTTCGGCGCCCTGCTGAACACGCATGCGCCGATCACGGGCGGGCCTGAGATCGTCTTGATGGGGCACAAATAACGTGACGATGCATCGCCCCCCTGGCCCCGAGGCGGATGCCCGCGCCGGTCTCCCAAATGGGGGGGCGGCCGCCGCGATCCTTGCCGCCGGCATCGGGTCGTTCGCGCTCGGGGTGCTGTCGTTCATCGGTGATGTCTCGCTGGACATGCGCCGCGCCTTTATCATCTGGAACCCATCGGGGCCGCTCTCGGGCGTCAGCACGGGCACGATCGCGATCTGGCTGGTGGCCTGGCTGGTGCTGGCGCTGGCTTGGAACAAGCGCGAGGTCAGGCTGCCGCGGGTCAACCTGATCGCTTTCGCACTGCTCGCCATCGGCATGTTGCTGACCTTCCCGCCCTTCGCCGACATGCTGCAAGGCCAGTGACCATGCCGCCCTCCGCGCCTGTAACCGCGAACTACGACACCACGACGATCGTGCTGCACTGGCTGGTGGCCGGGTTCGTCGCCGTGCTGTGGGTGGGGGCGGAGACGCTCGACTGGTTCGGCCCCACGCCGCTGCGGGCGGATTTCCGGTCGCTGCATATTCTGCTGGGCTCGTTGCTGGGCGTGATCGGAGCGGTACGGTTCGTCTGGCGCCTGTCCTTCGGCCGGCCCCTGCCGCCGGTCGACGGGGGGACGATCGGCGTGCTCGCCAACCTGACGCATGGCGGATTGTATGTGCTGCTGGCGGCGATGGTGTTTGTCGGCATGCTGGTGCTGTGGGCGTCAGGGGATAGCGCCTTCAACCATTTCGTGCTGCCGGCCAATGATCCGGTCAATGCTGCGCTGGCGGCCAAGATGCAGTGGGTCCACGGCGTGATCGGCTGGATCATCGTCGCGGCGGTCGGGCTGCACGTGGTCGGTGTGCTGTTCCATCAATTCGTGCTGCGCGACGCGGTGCTGGCGCGGATGCTGCCGCGTCGCTGAAGGGGCGCCGGAACGTAAAACGCCCGGCCAGAAGGCCGGGCGTTTTTAGTCGATCGTCCTGTCCGGCCGGGGCCGGGCGCGGATCACATCACAGGGCGCCGAGGACCGCTTCGGCGCGGCTGACGTCGAAGCCGCCGGGGGCTTCGACGGCGAGATGGGTCACCTTGCCGTTCTCGGCGACGAGGGCGAAACGCTGGCTGCGGACGCCCATGCCGCGGGGGACGAGGTCGAGCTCGAGGCCGATGGCCTTGGTGAAGGCGGCCGAGCCGTCGGCGAGCATGACGATGTCGTCGCCCACGCCCTGGTCCTTACCCCAGGCGCCCATGACGAAAGCGTCGTTGACGGAGAGGCAGACGATGCTGTCGACGCCCTTGGCCTTCAGGGCCGCGGCGTTCTGCACGAAGCCCGGGAGATGCTTGGCCGAGCAGGTCGGCGTGAAGGCGCCGGGGACGGCGAAGAGGACGACCTTCTTGCCGGTGAAGATGTCGTCGGTGGCGACTTCCTTCGGGCCGTCAGCAGTGGCCTTCATCAGTTTCATCGAGGGGATGGAGTCGCCGACCTTGATCTGGCTCATGGGTGTCTCGCTTCCTAAAGGTTGATCCGGCCGGGCGGTGCCGTTCCGGGATGCGGGGTTCGTAGCGGCATCGCGCGCCGGAGTCACGCCTCCCCGCGGTTCGTGCCGCCGGGACGCTTGCACGCCGCCCGATCAACGCCAAGATAGGTGGCATGGCCCGCAAATCTACCCCCCGCACCACCAGCTTTCCGCCACCGCCGCCGGTCGACTCCAAAGAGACGTCGCTGGCCGGCCAGGTCCTGATCGCCATGCCCAGCATGGGCGACGAACGCTTTGCCCACTCGGTGATCTATATGTGCGCCCACTCCAAGGATGGCGCGATGGGCATCGTGGTCAACCGGCCCCTGGCCCAGCCGAGCTTCGAAGACCTGCTGCGACAGCTCAAGATCGACCCCGTGCCGCCGGCCCGCGACATCCGCCTGTGCAGCGGCGGGCCCGTTGAGACCGGGCGCGGCTTCGTGCTGCACTCCGCCGACTGGACCGACCCGGCGAGCCTGAAAGTGGACGGCACCCTGGCCCTGACGGCCAGCCTCGATATCCTCAAGGCGATCGCCACCGGCGGCGGACCGGAAAAAGGCATCCTGGCACTGGGCTACGCCGGCTGGGGTCCCGGACAGCTCGATAGCGAAATCCAGCAGAACGCCTGGCTGTCGGCACCACCGGACCTGGGCGTGATCTTCGACTCCGAGCACGACACCAAATGGCGCCGGGCATTGGCGGTGCTGCATGTGGATCCGCTGATGCTCTCTGGGACGGCGGGGCGGGCTTAAGACAAGGCTCCGCCGGCCAAGGGCCGAGAGGCCCTTGGAACCCACAAATTCACGCGGCTGGATGATCGTTCTTCAGCTGCTAACCTCTTTCTTAGCGCCGCAGGCAATCGATCCTTGGGACTGCACGGAGGTTCGTTCAGTCGCGACGTTTGATTGGCTTCGCCACTCTCCCGCGGCGAGGTCGTGGGATTGCGGCTGAAGGTCGGTGCCACAGCCGAGAGATGGAGTGGGTTCTCAGGGCCCGTGGCCCTGAGCCGGCGGAGCCTTTCCCTTGCCTTGTCGTGAGAAACCATTGATCGCCAGGGATGCGGGTGCGATGAAAGGGATAAGCGCCACGACGATGTGGCAATAATCGGGGGAGTCCGCATGATTTCGCGTCGCACGATTTTGGCTGCCGGCCTTGTCGCGGTTCTCGCCGCGCCGGCGGTGGCGCAGACGCCGTTCAAGGTTGGGTTGATTCTGCCGATGACGGGGCAGTCGCAGTCGACGGGGAAGCAGATCGAGGCGGCCGTCAAACTTTATATCGCCCAGAACGGGGACACTGTGGCGGGGCGGAAGATTGAGGTGATTGTGCGTGATGACGCGGGGGTGGCGGACACCACCAAGCGGCAGGCGCAGGAGTTGATTGTGCGGGACAAGGTGGGGGCTTTGGCGGGGTTTGGGTTGACGCCGTTGGCGATGGCGACGGCGCCGTTGGCGAGCCAGGCGAAGGTGCCGATGATTGTGATGGCGGCGGCGACGTCGATCATTCCGAACCAGTCGCCGTTTATTGTGCGCTCCTCGCAGGTGTTGCCGCAGACGGCGGTGGCGATGGCGCAGTGGGCGGCGGAGAACGGGATCAAGTCGGCGGTGACGCTGGTGAGCGACTATGCGCCGGGGATCGATGCGGAGACCTGGTTTGTGAAGCGGTTCAAGGAGTTGGGTGGCGAGGTGAAGGAGTCGCTGCGGACGCCGCTGGCGAGCCCGGATTTCGCGCCGGTGTTGCAGCGGGCGGCGGATGCGAAGCCGCAGGCGATGTTCGTGTTTGTGCCATCGGGCCAGGGGGCGGCTGTCGCAAAACAGTTTGCCGAGCGGGGGCTCGACAAGTCCGGCATCCGGCTGATCGGGACGGGGGATGTGACGGATGACGATCAGTTGAATGGCATGGGCGATGCGATGCTGGGGGTGGTGACGTCCGGCCATTATTCGGCGTCGCATCCGTCGGCGGCGAACAAGGCGTTCGTGGCGGCGTTCAAGGCGGCGAATCCGGGGATGCGGCCGAACTTCATGGCGGTGGCCGGGTATGACGGCATGCACATGTTGTATGAGGCGCTGCGCAAGGCCGGTGGGACGGCCGATGGCGAGGCGCTGGTGGCGGCGATGAAGGGGATGAGTTTCGAGAGCCCGCGCGGACCGGTGCTGATCGATGCGGAGACGCGCGATGTGGTGCACAACATCTATATCCGCAGGGTGGAGCGGGTGGATGGCGAGTTGTACAACACCGAGTTCGCCACCATTTCGATGCTGAAGGACCCGGCGAAGGCCGCTCCCAAGCCGTGATGGGCGGGCGATGCTGACGATCCTGTTCGACGGCATCGCCTATGGCATGATTCTGTTCGTGCTGGCCGTCGGGCTGTCGGTGACGCTCGGGGTGATGAACGTGATCAACCTGGCGCATGGCACGTTCGCGATGGTGGGCGGGTATGCCGGGGTGGTGCTGGTGAACCGCTGGGGGGTGCCGTTCCTGGCGGCGTTGCCGCTGGTGGCGTTGGTGGCGGCGGCGGTGGGGCTGCTGCTGGAGCGGACGCTCTACGTGCATGTGTATGCCAAGAGCCATCTGGACCAGGTGTTGTTCACGATCGGGCTGGTGTTCGTCTCGGTCTCCGTGGTGTCGTGGGCGGCGGGGTCGCAGGTGGTGTTCATCCAGCTGCCGGAGTTTCTGCGCACGCGGTTCACGGTGTTCGGGGCGTCGATCGGGGCGTATCGGCTGCTGATCATCGTGATCTGCGGGGTGTTGGCGCTGGTGTTGCAGGGGGTGCTGGCGCGGACGCGGTTCGGGGCGCGGCTGCGGGCGGCGGTGGATGATCCGGTGGTGGCGCGCGGGATGGGCATCGATGTGGCGCGGCTGTTCATGGTGATGTTCGCGGTGGGGTCGGGGCTGGCGGGGCTTGGGGGGGCGCTGGGGGCGGAGATACTGGGGCTCGATCCGTCGTTTCCGCTGAAGTTCATGGTGTATTTGTTGATCGTGTTGACGGTGGGCGGCGGGTCGAGCATCACCGGGCCGTTCTGCGCGGCGCTGCTGCTGGGGATCGCGGATGTGGCGGGGAAATACTATCTGCCGTCGGTGGGGGCCTTCGTGATCTACAGCGTCATGCTGGCGGTGCTGCTGGTGCGGCCGCAGGGGCTGTTCGCGCCGCGATGACGGTCGGGGCGGCAACCGCGGTGTTGGCGCGTGCCGGGCGGTGGCGCTGGCCGGAGGTGGTGTTCTGGGTCGCGGCGGGGGCGAGCTGGTTTGTGCTGCCGGAGCAGCATCTGCTGCTGAACGAGATCTGCATTCTCGGGCTGTTCACGCTGTCGCTTGATCTGGTGCTGGGGTTTGCCGGGATCATTTCGCTGGGGCATGCGGCGTTTTTCGGGTGCGGGGCCTATATCGCGGGGATGCTGGCGCGGGCGGGGTATGGCGATCCGGTGCTGGGGCTTGTCGCCGGCGGTGTAGGGGCGGGGGTGCTGGGGTTCGCGACGGCATTCCTGGTGTTGCGCGGGTCGGATCTGACGCGGCTGATGGTGACGCTGTCGGTGTCGCTGGTGCTGTTCGAGCTGGCGAACCGGCTGACGTTTTTGACGGGTGGGGCGGACGGGTTGCAGGGCATGGCGGTGGGGGCCGTGCTGGGGCGGTTCGAGTTCGATATTTTTGGCGCGGTGGCGCATGCCTACAGCCTGGTGGTGTTGTTCGTGCTGTTCGTGGCGATCCGCTGGATCATGGCCTCGCCGTTCGGGGTGTCGGTGCGGGCGGTGAAGGGGAACCGGCTGCGGGCGGCGGCGATCGGGATACCCGTGAATGCGCGGCTGGTGGGGATCTATGCGTTGGCGGCGCTGTATGCGGGGGTGGCGGGGGCGTTGCTGGCGCAGACGACGCAGTTCGTTTCGCTCGATGTGCTGGCGTTCCATCGCTCGGCGGAGGTGATGCTGACGCTGGTGATCGGGGGCACGGGGATGCTGTATGGCGGGCTGGTGGGGGCGATCCTGTTCAAGGTGGCGCAGGACACGCTGTCGAACCTGACGCCGGAATACTGGCAGTTCTGGCTCGGGCTGATTTTCGTGGCCCTGGTGGTGGTCGGGCGGGAGCGGGTGTTCGGCTGGCCGGCGGCGCTGTGGGCGCGGGTGCGGGGCCGATGAGTGCCGCGTTGGAGACGGCGGGGCTGACGATGCGCTTCGGCGGGCTGGTGGCGACGAACGCGGTGACGCTGCGGCTGGAGCGGGGGGCGCGGCATGCGCTGATCGGGCCGAACGGGGCGGGGAAGACGACGCTGATCAATCTGCTGACGGGGGTGCTGGCGCCGTCGGCGGGGCGGATTTTGATGGATGGGGCGGACATCACCGGGCTGCGGGCCGATCGGCGGGTGCGGCGCGGGCTGGTGCGGACGTTTCAGATCAACCAGCTGTTCGCCGATCTCACGCCGCTGGCGACGGTGGCGCTGGCGGTGTCGCGGCGGCTGGGGATCGATGGGCGGGTGCTGGCGCGGTTCGGGGCGGATCGGCGGGTGGTGGAGGAGAGCGCCGCGGTGCTCGAGCGGTTCGGGTTGCAGGGGGTGATGGAGGTGGCGGTGGGGACGCTGGCCTATGGGCGGCAGCGGCTGCTGGAGATTGCCACCGCGATTGCCTGCGGGCCGCGGGTGCTGCTGCTCGACGAGCCGGCGGCGGGGGTGCCGGAGGGCGAGCGGGACGACATTCTGGCCGCCGTCGCGGGGCTGCCGGACGATGTGACCGTGCTGCTGATCGAGCATGACATGGACCTGGTGTTTCGCTTCGCGAGCCGCATCACGGTGCTGGTGAATGGGGCGGTGCTGACCGAGGGGGTGCCGGAGGCGATCGCCGCCGATCCGCGGGTGCGGGCGGTGTATCTGGGCACGGACCATGACTGAGCTGCTGGGGGTTGAGGGGTTCTCGGCGGGGTATGGCAGCGCGGTGGTGCTGGAGGACGTGTCGTTCGCGTTGGCGGAGGGGGAGTCGCTGGCGTTGCTGGGGCGTAACGGGATGGGGAAGACGACGCTGCTGGCGGGGCTGCTGGGGATTGCGCGTTGCGCGGGGGGGCGCGTCAGGCTGGGCGAGCGGGATATTACGCGGCTGGCGACCGAGCGGCGGGTGGCGGCGGGGATCGGCTGGGTGCCGCAGGAGCGCAACATTTTCCGCTCGCTGACGGTGGAGGAGAATTTGACGGCGGTGGCGCGGCCGGGGGCCTGGACGCCGGAGCGGGTGTGGGCGCTGTTTCCGCGGCTGGCGGAAAGGCGGCGCAATCGCGGGGGGCAGCTGTCGGGGGGCGAGCAGCAGATGCTGGCGATCGGGCGGGCGCTGGTGCTGAACCCGCGGCTGCTGCTGCTCGATGAGCCGACAGAGGGGTTGGCGCCGATCATCGTCGAGGAGTTGCTGGCGGTGCTCAGGCGGCTGACGCGGGAGGAAGGGCTGTCGGCGATCATCGTCGAGCAGCATGCGCGCAAGGTGTTGGGGGTGACGGATCGGGCGATCATCCTGGAGCGCGGACGGATCGTGCATGCGGCGTCGTCGGGCGCGCTGATGGAGGATCGGGTGGCGCTCGATCGCTATCTCGGCGTGGGCGGCTAGGCGCCTCGGAGGGCTGTGGCGAGGCGTTTGGCGGCATCGCTGGCGACGGCGACGGGGGTGGTGGCGAAGCCGAGGACGAGGCCTTTCATGCGGGCGGGGCCGACGAAGTAGGAGGCGAGGCCGGAGATGGCCAGGCCGCGGGCGCGGGCGGCGGTGAGGATGGCGGTTTCGTTGGCGTCGTCGGGGAGGCGGGCGACGAGGTGGAGGCCGCCGGGGGCGGCAAGCGGGGTGACGCCGGGGCAGTGGCGGGCCAGCGCGTCGAGCAAGGCGGTGCGGCGGCGGGCGTAGTCGGTGCGCATGCGGCGGATGTGGGGGGCGAGTTTGCCGGCGCCGATGAAGTCGGCGAGGACGGCCTGCTGGAGGGTGCCGGGGCCGCGGTCCATCAGCGCGCGGGCGCGGACGAAGGCGGATGTGAGGGGGGCGGGGACGACGGCGAAGCCGAGGCGGAGCGCGGGGGCGAGGGTTTTGCTGAAGGTGCCGCAGTAGATGACGCGGCCGGCGCGGTCGAGCGAGGCGAGGGGGGGCAGCGGTTTGCCCTCCCAGCGGAATTCGGAGTCGCAGTCGTCCTCGAGCAGCCAGGCGTCGGCGCGGCTGGCCCAGTCGAGGAGGGCGAGGCGGCGGCCGATCGGCAGGGCACCGCCGAGCGGGGTTGCGTGCGAGGGGGCGACGAGGGCGAGGCGGGCGGCGGGGGCGAGGCGGATGCCGGTGGCGACGTCGATACCCTCGGCGTCGGACGGGACGGGGATGGGCACGACGCCGGCGGCCATGAGGGCGCCGCGGCCGGCGATGTAGCCGGGGTCTTCGACCCAGGCGGGGTCGCCGGGATCGAGCAGGAGCTCGGCGGCGACGCGGAGCGCCTGCTGCGTGCCGGAGGTGATGACGATCTGCTCGGGATCGGCGAGCAGGCCGCGGGTGGCGGCGAGATGGGCGGCGACGGCGGCGCGGAGTGCGGGGAGGCCCTGGGGATCGGGGTAGCCGGTGCGTTCGGGGGAGAGGGTGCGGAGCACGCGGACGGTCGCTTGGGTCCAGGCGGCGGTGGGGAACAGCTCGGCGGCGGGGATGCCGGGGGCGAGCAGGCCGGAGCCGCCGGCGACCGGGCCGGCGGCGGAGATCGGGGTGGCCGCGACCATGGCGCCGCGGCGGGAGAGGGCGGCGCCGGAGGTGGTGGCGGCGGGGCCGGGGGCGGGGGTGCTGTCCGGCAGGTCGGTGGCGACGAAGGTGCCGCTGCCGATGCGGGCGCGGACATAGCCTTCGGCGGCCAGGCGCTCATAGGCGAGGACGACGGTCTGGCGGGCGACTCCGAGCTCGTCGGCGAGGTGGCGGGTGGGGGGCAGGCGCGACCCGGCGGTGAGGGTGCCGGCCATGATGCCGCGGCGGAGGCGTTCGAAGACGGCCTGTTGGCGGGATTGGTCCGTTGGACTTGGGGTGGATTGGGTATCCATGGTAGTCCAATGATAGCGTAAACCCGATCCGTAGCAATCCCGGAGCCGACCCATGTATCTGCGCCCTGCTTTCACCGAGACCGATCCGGCCCGGATCAGGGGTCTCATCGCCGCCAATCCGTTCGGCCTGCTGGTGACGAATCTGGGGGGCACGATGGACGCCTCGCATGTGCCGTTCGTCATCGAGCCCGGGGAGGAGCTGGTGCTGGGGGCGCATCTGGCGGCGCCGAATGCGCAGGTGGCCGCACTCGATGGCGGGACGGCGCTGGCGGTGTTCTCCGGGCCGCATGCCTATATCGCGCCGGGCTGGTATCGGACTCAGCCGGCGGTGCCGACCTGGGACTATGCGGCGGTGCATGTGCACGGGACGCTGGAACTGGTGGAGGATGCCGAGTCGACGGCGGCGACCTTGCGGACGCTGGCGATCGACGATCCCCGGGGGTTCGACATCGATGCGCTGACGGAGACCTATCGCACCCAGATGTTCAAGGGGATCAGGGCGTTCCGGCTGCGGGCGACGAAGGTCGAGGCGCAGTGGAAGATGAGCCAGAACCGCAGTGCCGAGGATCGCCAGGGGGTGATCGAGGCGTTGCGGGCGCAGGGCAATGACGCGGTGGCGGATCTGATCGCGGAGACGCTGCCGTCAGCCTGAACGCCGTACAGCCAAAAACACACCGCAGCCGACGGGCTGATCCCGTGCCGCGGTGTGCTCTAACTTGTTGAAGAAGCTAGGCGAGAGGGGGAATTAGAACCCCTCGCGCTCCAGCCGCTTGCGCTCCATCTTGCGGGCCCGGCGCACGGCTTCCGCGGCTTCGCGGGCGCGGCGCTCCGAGGGCTTCTCGAAATGGCGGCGCAGCTTCATTTCACGGAAGATACCTTCCCGCTGCATCTTCTTCTTGAGCGCTTTGAGCGCCTGGTCGACGTTGTTGTCGCGAACGAGAACCTGCACTTGGCCGCCTACTCCTGTCACTTCGCGCGCCCCGCCAATCGGTGCGCTGTCGCCACCCGCCCCCGAGACACATGTCCTGCACGGGCGGCAAAAAGGGTTTCCGGACGGGCTGCCCGTCATGGAAGGGCCGCGCTATAACATGGCCTCGCAAAGCGCGAAACCATTTTTCCCGGGCTGATTGCCCTTCGCCACATACAAGACCATCGGAGCAGACATGGCCATCCTCAAGATCGCCCGCATGGGCCACCCCGTCCTGCTACAGAAGGCTCAGCCGGTGGCCGACCCGACGGCGCCGGAGATCCGCAAGCTGGTCGCGGATATGTTCGAGACGCTGGATGATATCCAGGGTGCCGGGCTTGCGGCGCCGCAGGTGCATGTGGCGCTGCGGCTGTTCATCTTCCGGGTGCGGCCGGAGCGGGTGGGGGGCGATGCGGACGATCGGCCGATCGCCAACACGACGGTGATCAACCCGAAGCTGACGTTCCTTGGCGAGCAGCGGCAGATCGGCTGGGAGGGATGCCTGTCGATCCCCGGCATCCGGGCGGCGGTGCCACGCGCGTGGCGCATCCGCTACGAGGGGGTGGATACCGATGGACGGCCGGTGGTGGGCGAGGCAACCGGGGCGCATGCGGCGATCGTGCAGCATGAATACGACCATCTCGACGGCATTCTCTATCCCATGCGCATGCAGGGGCAGGATTTCGCCCATTTCGGCTTTATCGACGACCTCGCCAAGGCGGGCGTGCCGGAATTCCGCAGGGCGGCGCCGCTGTGAGGGATCTGCCGGAGACGGATGCAGCGATCGCGGCGGCGCTGCCGCATGTGGAGCCGCTCGGCTGGTCGCTGGCGGCCGCGCGGGCGGGGCTGGGGGATATCGGGGCCGAGCCGGCGGATGCAGTGGTGCTGTTTCCGCGCGGGGCGTCGGACATGCTGGATGCCTTCGCGGCGCTGGCGGATCGCTGGATGGCGGAGGATGCGGCGGCGGCCGATATGAGCGGGCTGCGCACGCCCGGCCGGGTGCGTGCGGTGATCCTGCTGCGGCTGGCCCGGCTAAGGCCCTATCGCGAGGCGGTGCGGCGGGCCGCGGGGCATCCACGGCGCTGTGCACTGATGCGGACGGTGGATGCCATCTGGCATGCCGCCGGCGACACGCTTGAGGGGCCGAGCCGGCATACCAAGCGGCCGATCCTGGCGGCGGTCTATTCCAGCACGCTGCTGGTCTGGCTGCGCGAGGCCGAGGGCGGGGAGGGGGCGACGGCCAGTTTCCTCGACCGCCGCCTTGCCGATGTGCGACGGATCGGTGAAATTCGTGCACGGATCGGGAATATAGGGATATTCCGGACGTCAACCGTCTGACATGGTGCTGCGCCATTGTCGGGCGCTCAACAAAAGCACAGGGGATAATGTATGCGTAAGCTACTGCTGACCGGGATTGTTGCCGTCTTCGCCATGGCCGGCGCGGGTCTGGCCCAGGCGCAATCCGCGACCGATGCGATCGCCGCCCGCAAGGCCGGTATGGATCTGACCGCGGCGGCGACTGGCGCGCTCAAGCGCGCAGTTGATGCCAAGGCTGAGGTGAAGCCGCTGAAGGGCACGGCCGAGGCGATTGCCGCTTGGGCGAAGGCCTACCCTGGCCTGTTCGTCGCCGGCTCCGATAAGGGCGACACCAAGGCTACGGCCGAGGCGTTCTCCGACAAGGCCGGCCTGGAAAAGGCGTCGATGGCGCTGAACGCCGCCGCGTTGAAGGTGTCGGCCGCCGCCGATGCCGGGGATGCGGCTGCCTTCGCGACCGCGTTTGGCGAAATGGGCGCGGCCTGCGGCGGCTGCCACAAGACCTACCGCGCGCGCTGAGCGGCTCGGGCAGAACCTGACCGCCCGCCTGGGGATTCTCCAGGCGGGCGGTTTGCGTTTCAGCGCCCTGCGAGGATCTCCGCCACCGCGGTGGCCATGACCTGGCAGCCGAGGACGATGTCGGCGTCGGCGGTGTCTTCGGTCCAGTGGTGGCTGATGCCGCCGATAGAGGGGACGAAGAGCATGGCGGCGGGCATGACGCGGGCGAGCTGCTGGGCGTCGTGGCCGGCGCCGCTGGGCATCAGGTGGTGCAGGCCGGGGGCGTGGCGTTCGGCGGCGCGGGTGAGGGCGTCCTGGAAGCCGGCGTCCATGACCTTGGGGATGGAGCGGGAGACGTTGGTGAGCACGGCGCGGCAGGGGCCCTTGTCGGCCTCGGCGACGAGTTGCTCGAGGGCGGTCTCGAGTTTTTGCAGCATGGTGGGGTCGGCGTCGCGGAACTGGAAGATGACCTCGGCGCCGCCGGGGATGATGGAGCCGGCGCCAGGGTCCAGCGTGATGCGGCCGACCGTCCAGACGGTGCGGGGGGCGCAGATCGTCGGGAAGAGGGCGTCGATGGCGGCGATGAGCTTGACCGCGGCGAGGCCGGCGTCCTTGCGGATGGCCATGCGGGTGGTGCCGGCGTGGTTCTGCACGCCCTCGAAGGTGATCCTGTAGGCCCAGATGCCGACGATGGAGGTGACGACGCCGATCTTGCTGCCGCCACTGTCGAGCTCGTCGCCCTGTTCGATGTGGGCCTCGATGTAGCCGACGTAGCGGCCCGGCTCGTGCTGGGCGCGGGGGCGGCCGGCGAGGCCGGCGGCGGCGAGGGCGTCGCGCATGGTAGTGCCGTCGTAGCGGTTGCGGCCGGCGTCGATTTCGGCTTCGGGGAAGTCGCCGATATAGGAGCGGCTGCCGGGGAAGGCGCCGTAGTGGCCTTCCTCGTCGGCCCAGGAGACGACGTCGACGCCGTGGCCGAGGGCGCGGGCGATCTCGAGGCCGTACATCACGCCAAGCGCGCCATCGAGCCAGCCGGCGTAGGGCTGGGTGTCGCTGTGGCTGCCGAGCAGGACGCGGGGGCCGTCGCCCTCGCCGCGGCCGATGATGTTGCCGATGCCATCGATCTCGACGGTGAGGCCGGCCGCGTGCATCTGCTCGGCGATCCACGCGCGGCTCTGCATGTCGATCGCCGAATAGGTCGGGCGGTGGACGCCGGATTTGTAGGTGCCGAAAGTGCGCAAGCGGTAGAGGTCGGCGAGCAGACGCTTGCCGTCGATGGAAACGTTGGAGAAGGCCATTGCGTCAGTTCCCCAGCATGATGCCTTGCGGCCGGATCAACCCGTCGGGGACAGGAGAAAAACCGGTGAGCTTAGTGGTGGCGCCGAACAGCCATGTTTGATGATACATGACAATGAACGGGCGATCGCGCAGATAGATATCGGAGACCTTGGCGTAGAGGGCGCGGCGGGCGGCGACGTCGGTGATGCCGCGGGCCTGGACGAGGAGGGAATCGAGCTCGGGGTTGTCGTAGCGGCCCCAGTTGAGGAAGCCGTCCTTGGCGAGCCAGATGGCGATGTTGCCATCGGGGTCGGCGCGGCCGGACCAGATGCCGGTCGTCATTTGGTGTTCGCCGTTGATGGCGGCCTGGGTGGCGGCGTTGGATTCCATCATCTTGATCTTGATGTCGAACCCGGCCTCGGCGGCCATGGACTGCAGCAGCTCGGCGGTCTGCTGGGCGATGGGGGCGTTGTAGGTCAGCAGTTCGAAACTGACCTTGTCGTAGCCTGCGGCTTTCAGCAGCGCCTTGGCGCCGGCGAGGTCGCGCGGGGGGACGGGGTGGGCGGGGTTCCAGTAGGGCGTGCCGGGTCCCTCGACCTGGTTGGAGGGCACGAACATGCCTTCGCCGATGACCTGGTTCAGCACGGCGCGGTCGATCGATTTCTCGAAGGCTTCGCGCACGCGGGCATCTTTCGACAGCGGGTTGTCGGCGGCGGGGCCGTGGGCGAGGTTGATCTGCAGGGTCTGGTAGGCGATGCCGGGCGAGGTCAGCAGGCGGAGCTTGGCGTCGGCCTTGACGCGCGAGGCGTCGGAGGGGGCCATGCGCTCGATGAGGTCGAGCTGGCCGGATTGCAGGTTGACCAGGCGGAGATTGCTGTCGGCGAACGGGCGATAGACGATGCGGTCGACATGGACGTTGGCGGCGTTCCAGTAGCCCGCGAACTTGTCGAGCGTGATGTGGTCCTGGGCGACGCGTTCGGTGTGCTTGAAGGGGCCGGTGCAGACGGGGTCGTTGGCGACGTCGGCGCCGAGGCGTTGCAGGGCCTTGGGCGAGATCAGCATGCCCGCGCGGTCGGCGAGCACGGCGACGAGGGGGGCATAGGGCTGGGACAGCTTGAAGCGCACGGTCAGCGGGTCGATCACCTCGACGGCGGCGACTGGCTTCACTTCACCCTTGCGGACGCTCTCGGTGGCGTTCTTGTAGCGCTCGATGTTGATGCGCACGGCTTCGGCGTCGACCTTCTCGCCGTCATGGAAGGTGACGCCGGGGCGGAGCGTCATGGTGAGCGACAGGTTGTCGGCCGACCATTCCCATTTCGTTGCGAGCTGCGGGACGAAGTTGAGCTTGGCGTCGATGTCGACGAGCTTGTCGCAGAGGGCGGCGAAGACGATGCGGCCGACATAGGAGCCGCCGCGGGCGGGGTCGAGCAGGTCAGGGTCCTCGGCGATGCCGACGCGCAGCGTGCCGGCGGCGAGCGCGGGGGTGGCGAGGCTGGCGGCGAGCAGGCTGCCGGCGATGATCCGTTTCATTTGATCGCGCATGGGAGACCCTCCTGGTGCAGGGCGGGGATGTGAGCATGAAGCGCGCGCGGGCGGTAGAGGAGAGGTGCAAAGGAAATCCCCGCAGGCGGACGAATTGGTGTACAGCGGGGGCAACGCCCTCGGGCGATCCCCCTCCCGGAAAATCAAAGCATGCACATCAAGGTCGGCTACGAGCTGGTCTACGACTGCCCGAAGCCCACGCCGATGTTGCTGATGCTCAACATCCACTACAGCCGCGCGGCGGATATCGTGGTGCCCGATCATCTGTCGATCAGCCCCTCGGTGCCGATCAGCGCCTATCGCGACAGCTTCGGCAACTGGGTCAGCCGCATCGTAGCCCCGGCGGGGCTGACGCGGATCGCGACGTCGGCCGTGGTGCGGGACAGCGGGCTGCCGGACGTGATCGTCCCGGATGCGGTGCAGCATCTCGTGCAGGATCTGCCGGAGGAGACGCTGCTGTTCCTGATGCCGAGCCGCTATTGCGAGACGGAGCTGCTGAGCGAATTTGCCTGGGCGAACTTCGAGAATGCGAGGTCGGGCTGGGCGCGGGTGCAGGCGATCTGCGACTTCGTGCATCATCATATCAAGTTCGACTACATGCAGGCGCGCGCGACGCGGACGGCGTTCGAGGCGTTCAACGAGCGGGTCGGCGTGTGCCGTGACTACGCGCATCTCGCCATCGCCCTATGCCGCGCGATGAACATCCCGGCGCGGTATTGCACCGGCTATCTCGGCGATATCGGCATGCCGCCGCCTTATGCCGCCGGCGACTTCGCGGGCTGGATGGAGGTGTTCCTCGGCGGGCACTGGCATACGTTTGACGCGCGCAACAACATGCCGCGTATCGGCCGCGTGCTGCTGGCGCGCGGGCGGGATGCGGTGGATGTGGCGCTGAGCACGACGTTCGGGCCGAATACGTTGCGGGGGTTCACCGTCATTACCGATGAGGTGCCCGATCCCTCGTGAAAGCCGCTCTTCGCCGCGCGCGCCATCTGCGCTAGGTCCTACCCCATGACAGAGATTTATATCGACGCCGACGCCTGCCCCGTGCGCGAGGAAGTGTTTCGCGTGGCCGCCAGGCTCAACCTGATCGTGCATGTCGTCAGCAACGGCTCGCGGCCGATCCGGCCGCCGAACCTGGCGATCGTGCGGATGGTGACGGTGCCCGATGGCGCCGACGTTGCCGATGACTGGATCGCGGAGCGGATCACCAGCGTCGATGTCTGTGTCACCGCCGATATTCCGCTGGCCGGGCGGTGCCTGGCGCGCGGGGCGCAGGCGCTGTCGCACACGGGGAAGCGCTGGACCGGGGACAATATCGGCAGCGCGCTCGCGGGGCGGGAGATCGGGCGGCATCTGCGGGAGATGGGGATCCCGACCGGCGGGCCGCCGCCGCTGACGAAGGCGGATCGGTCGAATTTTCTCTCGGCGCTCGATGCCGTGGTCGGTGTCGCCATGCGCAAGCCGAAGCCGGCGCTGAATGTGGTTTCGCCGGAGGCTCAGAGCCCCTGAAAGAGCGCCGTCGAGAGATAGCGCTCGGCGAACGAGGGGGCGATGCTGACGATCATGCGGCCGGCGTTCTCGGGCTTGCGGGCGAGGCCGAGGGCGGCATGCAGTGCGGCGCCTGAGGAGATGCCGATCGGCAGGCCCTCGCTGCGGGCGCAGCGCCGGGCCGTCGCGATGCCCTCGCGCTCGCTGACGCGGATGATGCCGTCCATCAGGCGCATGTCGAGCACTGAAGGCTGGAAGCCGGGCCCGATGCCCTGGACGCCATGCGGTCCCGGTTCGTCGCCGGACAGGACGGCGCTTTCGGCGGGTTCGACGACGAAGACCTTGAGGCCCGGGCGTCGCGGCTTCAGGGCGCGGGCGATGCCGGTCAGCGTGCCGCCGGTACCGGCGCCGCCGACGATGATGTCGACAGCACCCGCTGTGTCGGCCCAGATCTCCTCCGCCGTTGCCGCTTCGTGGGCGGCGGGGTTGGCGGGGTTGTCGAACTGGCGGGGCATCCAGGCGCCGGTGGTCGAGTTCACGATTGTTTCCGCCCGCGCGATGGCGCCGGCCATGCCCTGCCGCGCCGGCGTGGCCTGCACCTCGGCGCCCATCAGGCGCAGCATCTTGCGCCGCTCGACCGAGGCGCCCTCGGGCATGCAGACAATCAGGCGATAGCCCTTCGCGGCGGCGACGAAGGCGAGCGCGATGCCGGTGTTGCCCGAGGTCGGCTCGACGAGCACGGAGCGGTCGGGATGGATCAGGCCCTCGGCCTCGGCGGCCTCGACCATGGCGAGGCCGATGCGGTCCTTGACCGAGCCCAGCGGATTGAAGAACTCGAGCTTGAGCATGATGTCAGCCGCCAGCCCGTCCTCCGCGGTGATGCGGGGAATGCGCACCAGAGGCGTGCCGCCGATGGTGTCGAGGATGCTCGCATGGATACGACCATGGGCACGTGGGGCGACTCGTGGGTGACCGTTCTGCATAAACCCATGTATCACGATCCCGCGCCGTGGTTTAATGCCCCCCACGCCAGATTCGGGTCCTGCCAGCCATGCTCATCCGCCGCGACCGTGCCTTGCTTGCCATGACCATCGTGCTTGACGTCGCTTTCCACGGCGGGCGGGCGAATACCGTGAGCGCGGCCGACCTTGCCGAACGCCTCGGGCTCGCGCGGCGCGGCATGGAGCCGCTGCTGCAAACCCTGTCGCGCGCTGGGCTGCTTGATAGTGTGCGCGGGCCGCGCGGTGGCTACCGTCTGGCGCGACCGGCGCGTGATATTCGGGTGTCCGACATAGCCATGGCGGCGGTGACGGATGATCAGCCGGCGACGGATGGCCCTGGCGGACGGCTGCATGTTGCGGTGGTTGATCCGCTGTGGGAGGAGTTGGAGGTGGCGGCGCGGGCGCAGCTTGCTGGGCTCACGGTGGAGGATCTGCTGCGCCGGGCGGCGGCCGCGGGGCTGCGGCGACCGGCGGCGGAGCCGATTACGTTTGCGATTTGACGGAAGGGTCTCCAGCGGCCAAGGGCTTTGCCCTCGGATCCCATTACCTCTCTTGGTTGTGGAACCGGCCTTCGGTCGCGATCCCACGATTTTGATGCTGAGAGCGGCGGAGCCGATAAAGCCGGTGCGACCTAACCGACTTTGGTGCGGCCGCATGGTCTGGTTGCCTGCGGCGCTAAGAAAGAGCTTAGCAGCCGAAGAACGATCAGCCAGCCGTGTGAGTGGATGGGTTCCAAGGGCATAGCCCTTGGCCGGCGGAGCCATTCTGACTGTCTCAAAACAACGGCAGTGCCGGCACCCAATCCGGCCGAGCCGGATCGTAGAATTCGCTGATGCCGCCTTCTTTCTTGTAGGCCGCGTGGTAGCGGTCGAGTTTGTCGCGATCGAGGGTGACGCCGAGCCCGGGGCCATCCGGCACTTTCATGCAGCCGTTCTTGTAGACGAAGGGTTCGGTGATGATGTCATCGACCTGGTCGTGGTAGTGGCTGTCGATGGCGTAGGTGATCCAGGGGGTTGTCGCCGCGAAGTGGAGCATGGCGGCGGTGGAGATGCCGAGTTCGCGGTCGCTGTGCATGCCGACGCCCATGTTGAAGGCTTCGGCGACCGCGATCATCTTGCGGTTCTGCTGGATGCCGCCCCAGTAGTGCAGGTCGCTGAGGATGACGTCGATGGCGCGCATGCGGATGCCCGGCGCGATCTGGTCCCAGGCGACGAGGCACATGTTGGTGGCGAGCGGCACGGAGACGGCCTTGCGGACCTGGCTCATGCCTTCGAGACTTGCAGTGGGATCCTCGAGATATTCGAGATCGATGCCGCTGGCGATCAGGCGGTGGGCGATGCGGATGGAGGTTTCGACCGACCAGGCGGCGTTGGGGTCCCAGCGCAGGGGGGCGTCGGGGAAGTCGGCGCGGATGAGTTCGAGGGCTTTGAATTCCTGGGCGGGGGCATAGACGCCGCCTTTGAGCTTGATGTCGGTGAAGCCGTGGCGATCGCAGAGCTCACGGGTGCGGGCGGCGATGGCCTGGGGGGTGTCTTCGCCGCCGATGCCGGTCTTGGGGTCGCGGTAGCGGTAGAAGACGTAGGCGCCGAATTCGACGGAGTCGCGCGTCTTGCCGCCGAGCAGTTTGTGCAGCGGCAGGCTGAGGCTTTTGCCGGCGGCGTCGAGGCAGGCCATTTCGATGCCGGCGCGAACGATGGCGGGGATGGCCGTTTCGTAGCCGATGCAAAAGACGGCGAACCGGCGCATCAGCACGCCGATGTCCAGCGCGTCGAGGCCGATGACGAATTGGCGGGCGGTGTCGATGGCGTGTTCCACCGCGGCGCCGCCATAGGTCTCGCCGAGACCGACGATGCCGTCTTCGGTGGTGACCTCGATGATCCCGCGTGTGGTGCCGGTTTCGACACCACACGCCCAGCGCAGCGTGGCCTCGAAGGGGACGTTGACCGAGGTAATTCGGATGTCGACGATTTTCATCTGTGCCTCAGAAATCCAGCGGATAGAGCGGACGGGTGACGTTGTGGAACTGCAGGCGGCGCATGTTTCCGGCGGTGGCGCCGGGCGTGTCGGCGGCGAGGATGCGGGCGGCGTGGGGGCCGTAGGCGACGCGGAAGTGGGAGGAGGATTTGACGAAGACGAGGGCGGCGTGGGCGAGCGGCAGGCCGACCGAGGTGTACATGCCGGTGTCCCATTCGAAGCCGGGGTTGGTGCGGATCGCCAGGCGGATGTCGCCGATGGCGATGACGGCGGTGAGGCCGAAATTGGCCTCCAGTCCCTCGGCGCCGGCGTCGTGCTGGGTGAAGATCCCGTCGGTGAGGACGCGCACTTTTCCGGTGACGCTGACCGGCTCGCCATCATGGGTGAGGGCGTGGCCGACCGCGAGCATGATGGTGGAACCGATGCCGGCGGCGGTGGCCTGCGCGGCGGCGGCGGGGTCGACGATGGTGAGGTAGGAAAGCCGCCTGGCGGTGTCGGCGCCGGCGGCGAGGAGGGCGCGCAGCACGGCGGTGTTGTCGCCACCCGCGCCGCCGCTCGGGCCGTCGCCGACATCGCCGACGATCGTGGTGCCGGGGCTGGTCAGGCCGATCCGCACGGCGTCGTCGAGCGGCGTAAGGTCGGGGATGAAGGCCTCGCGAAGATCCCAGGCCAGGGCTGCAAGTTCCTCGGCCGCGGACTGGGCGGCGGCGATGTCACCGTCGGCGCAGACCATGGCGGCGAAGCCGAGATCGGGCACGTCGATCCAGGGCTGCACGCAGAAGAGCGAGGCCTCAAGAACCCGGCCGGACTGTTCCATCGCGCGCGCCGTGGCGATGATTTTCGACAAGGGCGCTTCCGCCGTGCGTGCGTTCACCGGCGAGACAATCATGTGGCGCTTGGCCAGCGCCATGACCGGCCGGCGCCGGCCGGCGAGGCGGTCGAGCATCAGCTTCGCGACGCGTTCGCCGGTTTCGTACATGTCGATATGCGGATATTCGCGGTAGCCGACCAGGAAGGTCTCCGGCTGGAGCATCCGCTGGGTGACATGGCCATGCAGGTCGAGCGAGACGCCGATGGGAATGGTCGGCCCCAGCACGCCGCGCAGGCGCTCGATGATCTCCCCTTCGGCGTCGGGCTCGTCCTCGACGACCATCGAGCCGTGCAGGGCCAGCAGCAGCCCGTCGACCGGGCCGGCGGCGCGCAGGCGGTCTTCCATCTCGCTGAGAAGGGTTTCGAACGCCGCCCGCCGCACCGGGCCGCTCGATCCGGCATGGGCGGCGAGCAGCGGAACGATCTCCGCCCCGGCCGAGCGCAGGACATCGAAGAAGGCCGGCACTTCGACTTTCGCCGCGCCATAGTCGGTGAGCATCGCCTCGCCGCGATGGAGGTAGAAGGCGCGGAAGGTTTCCATACCCGTGCGGAAGGGCACGAAGGTGTTGGCCTCCTGCATGAGCGATCCGACGGCGATGCGCATGGCGTTTCCCTTTGTGCAGGTTCGGTGGAGGCTTGCGGATGCGTCGGCGCGCGTCAATCGGGCCACTTGCTGGCGGCTGACTTGCGGGCCCGGCGGGCGGCGAAGCTGGTCAGCTCGGGCGCGTTGTCGCCGCGGGCGCGCTCCAGCTCTTCGGCGAGCCTGCCGGCGACGATCTTGGCCTCGCCGGCGTGGAGGTTGCAGGGGTCGAGCTCGAACATCCCGTGCTCAAGTTCGATGTCGCGCACGATGACCGGCGTCGGGCTTGAGGCGAGGCGATCGGCGAGATCCCATGCGGTCAGGCGCGCCGTCGTCGGGTCGACCCGCACCTGCAGGCGGTCGAGCGGATTGCCGGTCGGGTCCGGCGTGATCGTCGCGGTGACGCCGGGATGGCCGGTCAGCGCGGCCTGCCATTGCAGCAGGGCAGCGTGCTCGGCGGCGCGGATCGCCGCGTGGTCGCGCCGCTCCCAGGCGTCGAGCGCGGCGATGGTCCCGGCCATGCCCTCCTTGCCGATCTTCATGCCGCGGCCGATCCCGCTGTTCTGCATGTAGGCAGCCCGGACCAATGCTTTTCGCCCGGCGACGATCCCGCCGGTGGGTCCACCGAGGAACTTGTGGGCTGAGTAGAGCGCCAGGTCGGCACCGGCTGCGAGGAAGCCGCGCAGGTCGTATTCGGAGGCTGCGTCGACGATGACTGGGACGCCGTGCGCATGGGCGATCGCGACGAATTCCGCCAAAGGCAGCATCCCGCTCTGCACGGTATGGTGCGAGACGACGAACATCGCCGCGGCGGTGTTGGGGCCGATGGCGCCGGCCATCTGGTGCGGCTTGGTGCCGCTGACCTGGCCGAAGGGGACCACCCTGGCGCCGGTCAGGCGGATGCTCTGCTCGATCGGCGAGCCGTAGCTGACGAGGTGTCCGGTCTGGATCACCACCTCGTTCTTCATGCCCGTGGTGTCCGGCAGCCGCTCGATCGCCGGCAGGTCGTCGCCGGTCAGTGTCGCCGCGACCGCGACCGTGATGGCGGCGGCGCAGGAGGCGGTGACGAAGCCGGCCTCGGTTCCGCACAGGCGCGCGACCGTCGTGCTGACCCGGCGCTGCAGGTCCTCGATTTCGACGAATTCGGTGAGCACGGCACGGATCGCCTCGACCGCTTCGGGCACCACGATGGAGGCGCCGAGATAGGTCATCGTGCCCGATACGTTGATCACCGGCCGCAGCCCCAGCCGCGCGCGAATGTCCTGATCCGCCATCGTCGCCTCCCACATGTTCAGTCCGCGGAACGATCCTTGCGTGCCATAAACCGGCTGTCCAATCCTGCGGGGCTTGAACCTGCCGGGGAAACCCATAGGCTCGCGCGATTGAAACCGGGGAGACCACCGATGTCCATGACGCGCCGCCTGCTTGCAGCTGGCTTTGCCGCCGCCGCCCTCGCCGCCGCGCCTGCCAGCGCGGCCCAGATCGTGGTCGCCACGTTCGGCGGTTCCTTCGCGGACGACACCAAATCCTGCAATGTGTCGGCCTTCGAGAAGGCCTCCGGCGCCACGGTCGCGATCCAGCTTGGGAACTCCGTGCAGATCGCCGCCGCCATCCGCGGTATGGGCGGCAAGCCGACCTACGACGTCGCCTATATGGACAATTCCCTGGCCACTCAGCTGATGAATGAGGGCCTGGTCGCGTCGATCGACGTCACCAAGCTCAAGAGCTACCCGGAGGTCGACAAGGCGGCGTTCGGGCCAAACAATAACTACGTCGCTTTCGAGCTGTCCTCGACCGCGATTGTCTATGATCCCAAGGTGATCACCACGCCGCCGACGTCGTGGAATGACCTGTTCGATCCCAAATACAAGAACCGCATGGCGCTTGGCGACATCACCGGCACCTCGGGGCTGCATTTCCTCCTCGCAGTCAATCGCATGCGCGGCGGCACGGCGGAAAATCTCGATCCCGGCTTCAAGGCGCTGAAGGAACTCGTGCCCTCCGCGGTGACGCTCTACACCCAGGCCGATCAGCTGATCTCACTGTTCCAGCGCGGCGAAATCGTGATCGCGCCGTGGTATCCGGACCGCGCGGGCAATGCGATGGACAAGGGCCTGTCGCTTGCTGTTGCCTATCCGAAGGAACGGGCGGTCGGCATCAAGCCGGTGCTGGTGATCCCGAAGGGCACCGCGAATCCTGAACTGGCATTGCAGTATGTCGACACTGTTCTGTCGCAGGGCGCGCAGACCTGTTTCACCGAGAAGCAGTATGCTTCGCCGGTGAACACCAAGGTCCAGCTCAACGAAAAGGTTTCGAAGATCGTTGCCACCGGGGACAACTATCGCAACCTCTACTTCCCGGACCCCGAGACCGTCGCCAAGAGCCTGCCCGAGTGGCAGAAGCGCTGGCAGCGCGAAGTCACCCGCTGATCGCAACGAAATGGCCGACCTCGTGCTCCGCCGCCTGAGCAAACGATACGGCGAGCACGAGGTCGTCGCCGGCGTCGACCTCACCGTCGAGGCCGGCGAGTTCATCTCCCTCCTCGGCCCATCCGGCTGCGGCAAGACGACCGTGCTGCGGATGATCGCCGGGCTGATCGAGCCCACCGGCGGCCAGATCGCAATCGCCGGGCAGGACGTCACCCGCCTGCCGCCGCACAAGCGCTATCTCGGCCTGGTGTTCCAGTCCTACGCGCTGTTTCCGCATCTCTCCGTCCACGACAACGTCGCCTTCGGTCTGCGGCGCCAGGGAGTGCGTGGTGCCGAGCTGGAGCGCCGGGTCGATGAGGCGCTAGATCTCGTCCGCCTCGGCGCGCTCGCCCAGCGCATGCCGCGTCAGCTTTCGGGCGGCCAGCAGCAGCGTGTGGCCCTTGCCCGCGCCATCGCACCGGCGCCGCGCGTGCTGTTGCTCGACGAGCCGCTCTCCAATCTCGATGCGCAGCTGCGGGCCGACATGCAGATCGACATCAAGCGCCTGCAACGAGAGCTCGGCATCACCACCATCTTCGTCACTCACGACCAAGCCGAGGCGCTCTCACTTTCCGATCGCGTCTGCGTTATGAGCGCCGGCCGGGTGCAACAAATCGGCACGCCTGAGGATGTCTATCACGCCCCTGCCAACGGCTTCGTCGCAGGCTTCCTTGGCCGCTCCAATCGCCTGCGCGGGCGCGTCATCATGAAGAGCGCCGACACCATCACGCTGAAACTTCCTGATGGTACGGAGCTGCGCGGCCTCGGCAGTGCGTCGCTCGGCAATGACGCCGAAGCGATCATCCGTCACGAGGCCGTCCAGGTCGCGCCTGACGCGGCCGGCAATGCGACCGTCGTGCTGCGTTCCTTCGCCGGCGCCAACGTCCAACTCGTCCTGCGCCTCGACAGTGGCCTGGAACTGATTGCCGAGTGCCCATCCGCCACTGCCGAGGCGCAGCTGGTGCCCGGTATGCGCGCCGCCGTCGCGATCGCCAGCGACGCGATCTTCATCGCCCCATGACCCGCGAGTGCCGCGCCGGCTTGCTGCTGGTCTCCCCGTTATTCCTAGTCCTGCTCGGCGTCTTCATCGCTCCGCTCGCGCTGATGCTGCCCACCAGTCTGCATCCCTATGTTGCCGGGCGCGGGATCCTTCCGGGCTGGACGCTTGCGAACTACGCAGAGATTCTCTTAGACGATTACTACCTCGAAGTCCTCGGCCGCACCCTCATGCTCGGCCTCAGCGTCACCGTGCTGACGCTCCTGCTCGGCTACCCCCTGGCCTTCGTCCTCACCCGCCTTGAGGGCCGCGCCCGCACGCTGCTCACCCTGCTCGTCGTCTTTCCATTGCTACTCAACCTCGTCGTCCGCTCCTTCGGCTGGATCACGCTGCTCGCCAATCGCGGCCTCCTGAACAACGCGCTGCGCGATCTCGGCCTGATCGAGGCGCCGATCCGCATGATGTTCAATCTGACGGGGGTCCTCGTCGGCCTAACCCACATCTTCCTGCCCTTCATGGTGCTGATCCTCGTGGCTGCACTCGATGCCGTGCCGCGCGACGCCGAAGCCGCCTCGGCGACGCTTGGGGCGGGCCCCGCGAAGACCTTCGCGCTGGTCACCCTGCCGCTCACCATCCCAGGCATGTTCGCCGGCGCCGTCCTCGTGTTTGTGCTCAGTATCAGCGCCCTCGTCACGCCCCGCCTGCTCGGCGGCCCGACCTACCGGGTGATGTCAACGGTAATTTACGACGCCTTCCTCGGCACCCTCGAATGGCCCGCAGGGGCCGCTCTGGCCTTCCTCCTGACCGCGTTCGCGCTCGCGATCATCGGCCTCGCCGGCATGCTCACCCGCCGCTGGACGGTCGCGGCATGAACGCGCGGCGCATCCACCCCCTGTTGACGATCCTTGCAGGCCTGATCTTCTTCTTCTTGCTCGCCCCCGTCCTCGTCGTCGTCCTCGCCGCCTTCAACACCACCAGCTATCTCACTCTCCCGCCCCAGGGCCTCACGCTTCGCTGGTTCACCCAGGCCCTGCATGACGAGGCCTATATCCGGGGCATCTTCTTCAGCCTCCGCCTCGCCCTCAGCGCGACGCTGCTGGCCACCGTCCTCGCTTTGCCGGCCTGTTACGCCCTGCACCAGCGCTGGCTTCCAGCATCGCAGACGATCGCGAATCTGCTGATGTCCTCGCTGATCTTTCCCGCCGTCGTCATCGGCGTCGCGCTCCTGCAATACGCCTCGTTGACCGGCCTGCGAGGCAGCTTCCTTCTCCTCATGCTGGCCCACGTCGCCGTCGTCAGCCCCTACATCGTCCGCACCGTTCTCGGCAGCCTCGCCACCTCCGATCCCGCGCTGGAGGATGCCGCCCGCGTCCTCGGCACAACCCGTCTCGGCGCCTTTCTCCTCGTCGTGCTCCCCAACATTCGCCCCGGCCTTATCGCCGGCGTCGTCTTCGCCTTCATCACCTCCTTCGACGAGTTCACCATCAGCGTCTTCCTTCTGCCGCCAGGCCAGGCCACGCTGCCCGTCGCCATCTTCACCGCCATCGAGCACGGGCTCGACCCCTCGATCGCCGCCATCTCCACTCTGCTCATCACCATCACCGCCGTACTCCTCGTGCTGTCCGAACGGATCGCCGGGCTGAGGCGGCTCGTCTGAGGAGTTCCGAACATGTCAGTCACCACCAAGGGCTTTCCCCTCCTGCTCACCTTCGATCTCGATGCCGAGACGATGTGGACAGCGCGCGACGCCAACTATGCCAACCGCCCCATCCTGATGTCGCAGGGCGCCTATGGCTGGAAGGTCGGCATCTGGCGCATCCTCGATCTGCTCCGCCGCTACGACATCAAGAGCACCTTCTTCATCCCAGGCGTCGTCGTCGACCAGCGGCCGCAGGTCATCGAGGCGTTGCTCAAGGATGGCCATGAAATCGCCCACCACAGCCACACCCACGCCTGGATCATCAACCTCACGCCCGAGCAGGAGCGCGAGGAAATGGAGCGCGGCTTCGAGGCGATCAAGCGCGCGACTGGATATTCTCCGCGCGGCTACCGCTCGCCGGCCGGCGAGTTCAGCCCGATCACCATGGGCCTGCTGAAGGAATACAAGTTCAGCTACTCCTCGAACTTTTTCGACGACGACAGCCCTTATCTCCTCGAAATCGATGGCCAGACCACAGACATCGTCGAACTGCCCTTCCGCTGGGTGCTCGATGACGCGCCCTTCTTCCAATACTCGATTGTGCTACCAGGCCGCACCATGCACCCACCTTCCGCGGTGCGGGAGTCGTGGATCACTGAGTTCGACGTGCTTCATGCCGAAGACCGCATGATGATGGTCGCCATGCACCCGCAGATCATTGGCCAACCCTCCCGCCTCACCGTTCTGGAGGGCCTGATCAAGCACGCGCTCGGCTTCCGCAACATCTGGATGGACCGCTGCGACCGCATCAGCGACGACATGCGCACGATCCTCAAGCCATGATCGCCGACCTCGACACGGTCGCCCTCGCCGCCGCGATCCGCGCCCGCGAGATCTCTCCGAGCCAGGCCGTCGACGCCGCACTCGCGCGCATCGATGAAGGCGCGCACTACAACGCCTTCATCACCGTGTGTGCCGAGACCGCCCGCGCCGAAGCCGCGCGCCAGGATGCGCAATGGCACACCGACGCGATCCTGCCGCCCCTCTTCGGCGTGCCCTTCTCCGCCAAGGACCTCACGGCCACCGCTGGCGTGCGCACCACCCAGGGATCGAAACTCTTCGCCGACAACGTGCCGACCGAGGACGCCGTCGCGGTCGCCCGCATGAAATGCGCTGGCGCCATTCTGATTGGCAAGACCACGACGCCCGAGTTCGGCCATAAGCCCTTCACCGATTCTCCCCTGTTCGGCCAGACCCTCAACCCCTGGAACGAGACCCATACCTGCGGCGGCTCATCGGGCGGCGCCGCGGTTGCGGCCCTGCTCGGCATGGGCCCTATCGCGCTCGGCACCGACGGCGGCGGCTCCATCCGCATTCCCGCCGCCTGCTGCGGCATCGTCGGCCTCAAGGCTACGCTCGGCGCCATTCCCCATCTCCAGGTCCCCGACCTGTTCGGCACAAACTCCTATGTCGGCCCCATGGCCCGCACGGTTGCTGACGTGGCGCTCGCCTGGTCCGTGCTGCGCGGCTCTGACCACAACGACCCCTACGGCCAGGGACCGCTCCCCGATCATCCCGCCAAGCCTCTGAAGGGCCTCCGCGTTGCCTGGCTCCCGACTTGCGGCAGCCCCGCCATCGATCCCGACGTCGCCCGTATCACCGCCGCCGCCGCGGCCAAACTCGGTGAGCTCGGAGCGATCATCATCGAAGTCACCCTCGACTTCGCCGGACTCGAACCCGCCTTCCTCGTCCTCCTGCAAAGCGCGCTCGCCACCCGTCTCGGCGACCAGCTGCGCACTCGCCGCGGCGACATGGCCGAGAGCCTGGCGATCACTATCGAGAAGGGCCTTACCCACAGCGCCGTCGCGCTCCAGCAAGCCGCCGCCGCCCGGTCCGAGATGTTCCGCAAACTGCAAGCCGTCTTCACCCCCCACGACCTCCTGGTCTCCCCCGTCACCACCGCACCCGCCCTCCCTCTCGGGCAGGACCCGCACGGCCGAGTCACCATCGCCAACCACGACGCCGGCACCTTGCGCGGCGCCTGGTATCCCTTCACCTACCCGATGAACGTCACCGGCCATCCCGCGCTTTCGATGCCCTGCGGGGTCACTGCGGCGCACCTCCCGGTCGCCCTGCAGATCGCCGGCCCCTGGCACAGCGAGCCCACCATCCTCGCCACCGCCGCCGCTCTCGAGGCCGCCTTACCCCCCATCCGCCTGCGCTCTTGAGCCGACGCGCCGCCCGGCACACAATCGCCGCAACTCATCTCGCCGCCCAGATCAAGAAACCGGAGAAACGCCCATGAAGACCATACAGATCGGCGACGTCACCATCACCTCCATCGTCGAGCGCGCCGGCCCCTGGCGCAAACCCGCGGACATGTTTCTCGACTACAACGAGGAAGTCGCCGCCGAGCACCTGAAGAATATGGATCCCGTCGTCTTCGACGCCGCGTCGGGAAAAATGTTCATCACCTACCAGACCTTCGTCGTCCGCACGCCGAAACACACGATCCTGGTCGACACTTGCACTGGCGAGGACAAGGGTTTCCCGGCCCCGATGGATTTCGACAAGACCCCTTGGCTCGACGGCTTCAAGGCATCTGGCCTGAAATTCGAAGACGTGGACTATGTCTTCTGCACCCATCTGCACATTGATCATTGCGGCTGGAACACCGTGCTGCGCGACGGCCGCTGGGTGCCCACCTTCCCGAAGGCCAAATATGTCTTCCACAAAAGGGAATACGACGCCTGGGAAGCCGCCAACGCCGCCGGCGACCCGCGCGGGAACGTCTTTCGCATGAACTGCCTCCCGATCGTCGAAGCCGGCCAGGCGCTCCTCGTCGATGACGACTACTCTCTCGACGACCTCGTCACCCTCTCGCCCACCCCCGGCCACTCGCCGCATCATTGCTGCGTCAACATCTTCTCCAAGGGCCAGCGCGCCGTCGTCACCGGCGACATGATGCACCACGCCCTGCAATGCCGTGAGCCCGAATGGTCGACCGTCTTCTGCACCGACCCGAAGCAAGCCGCCCGCTCGCGCCGCAACTTCCTCGCCTCGGTCGCCGACACCGACACCATCATCCTGCCGATCCATTTCCCGAGCCCGACCGCCGGCCGCATCGAGGGCGATGGCGATCGCTTCCATTACCGCTTCCGCCGCTGATCCCCCGCACCCATCGGACATCCCGCCATGAGCAACGATCCCCAGTATGACTACATCATCGTCGGCGCCGGTTCCGCCGGCGCGGCCCTCGCCGCCCGCCTGACCGAGGACGGCCGCACCAAGGTGCTCCTCCTCGAAGCCGGCAAGGCGAGCCATCCCTATTCCTGGATGCCCGCCAGCTTCGGCCTGCTGATCGACAACCCCGCCGCCAACTGGTGTTTCCGCTCCGAACCCGAGCCCGGCACGCACAACCGCGAAATCCCTGTCCCCCGTGGCAAGCTTCTCGGCGGATCCTCCTCCATCAACGGCCTGGTCTACGTCCGCGGCCAGCCGCTCGACTTCAACACCTGGGCCCAGTTCGGCAACCGTGGCTGGTCCTGGGAGGATGTGCTCCCCGTCTTCAAGCGCATGGAACACTACGAAGGCCCTCCCGGCCCCACGCGCTCCACCGGCGGCCCGCTGCGCGTCTCCGTCCAGCCCGACCAGAACCCGCTCTATGACGCCCTCTTCGCTGCCGGCAAGGTCGCCGGCTTCAAGCATAACGTCGACTACAACAGCGAAGATCAGGAAGGCGTGGTCAAGACGCAGACCACCATCAGCAACGGCCGCCGCATGAGCACGGCCCATTGCTATCTTCGCCCCGCCATGTCGCGCCCGAACCTGCGCGTCATCACCGAGGCCATGACCCACAAGGTCATCCTCGAAGGCAAGCGCTGCGTCGGCGTCCGTTACGAGGTCGGCGGCCAGGTCACCGAAAGTCGCGCTGGCCGCGAGGTGATCCTCTGCTCCGGCGCCATCGGTTCCCCACAGATCCTGGAACTTTCGGGCATCGGCCGCCCCGACATCCTCGGCCAGCACGGCATCGAGGTGCTGCACGACCTCCCCGCCGTCGGCGAGAATTTCCGCGACCACATCAACTCCTGGGCCCAGTGGCGCATCAAGGTCCCTGGCGTCTCCTACAACGAACGGATGGACGGGAACATCCGCCGCGCCTGGCAGTTCCTCAAGTTCCTCACCACGAAGGGCGGCTTCATGAGCCTCCCCTCCGCCCCCATGCTCGCCTTCCTCAAGACGCGGCCGGACATGGAATCGCCCGACGTGCAGATGCACATCGTCCCCTACGTCGTGAAGGATCGCAAAACCCGCCGCCTGCAGGATTGGCCGGGCATGACCATCTCCTGCTACCAGCTCCGCCCCGACAGCCTCGGCTCGATCCACATCCGCTCGGCCAACCCGAAGGATCAGCCGGCCATCCGCTTCAACTTCCTCGACGAACTCAACGATCGCGTCACCATGATCGAGGGCTTCAAGATGATGCGCCGCATCGCCGAGGCGGCGCCGATGGATGAGTTCCGCGGCGACGAATTCCTCCCCGGCAAGGACATCCAGACCGACGACGAAATCGAGCACTGGATCCGCACCCGCGCCGAAACCGCCTATCACCCCATCGGCACCTGCCGGATGGCCCCGGGCCCGAACGCGGTGGTCGACGACCATCTCCGCGTTCACGGCATCGCAGGTCTGCGTATCGCCGACGCCTCGATTTTCCCCACCATGCCCTCGGGCAACACCAACGCGCCCAGCATCATGGTCGGCGAGAAAGCCGCCGACCTCATCCGCGCCGCCGCCTGATATGCGAGCCGCGGTCTACGCCAACGCGTAGACCGCGGCTTCAAACTCCGTGAACTGCGCGATTGCCGCCGCATCGTTGAACGGCAGCAGCTGCGTCGCATAGACGCCGGCGATATTCCGCTTCGGATCGATCCAGTAATAGGAATTCGCCAGCCCCGCCCAGGCCAGCGAGCCCGCCGAGCGCCCAGTGGGCAGCGGTGAGGGATTGATCATGAAGCTCAGCCCCCACTCCATGCCATCGACGAAATCGACATCGGTCGATGACCCCGGCAGCGCCGACTTCATCGCGCGGCAGCGCAGATCCCCCATCGCGTTCCGCGTCATCATTGCCACCGTATCCTCCCGCAACACCCGCACGCCATCGAGCGCCCCGCGGCCGAGGATCATCCGCATGAACCGGAGATAGTCGCCCACCGTCCCATACAGCCCGCCGCCGCCCATATCGAACTCCGGCTGCGGATTCACCGCGATCTTCGTTGCGACCAGCCCGCTCGGCCCGCGCACATGGATCTTCGCCAGCCGCTCCCGCTGCGCCGCCCCCACCGCGAATCCCGTGTCGACCATTCCCAGCGGCCCCAGCAGATGCGCCTGCATAGAGTCGCGCAACCGCATCCCGCTCGCCGCCTCCACCGCCCGCCCCGCCCAGTCGATCCCGATCCCGTAGTCCCACGCCGTCCCCGGGTCGAACACCAGCGGCAGCCGCAGCGCCTTCTCCGTGCACGAAATGATCCCAGGCGTCCCCGTTGCCTTCATGTAGCGATCGATATCCGCGTTCCACATGTCATAGACGAACCCCGAACTGTGGGTCAGCAACTGCCGCAGCGTCACCGCCCCCCGCGCCGGCCGCAGCCGTGGCGTGCCGTCCGGCCCAAACCCCTCCAACACGTCGAGCGACCCCAACTCCGGCAGCACGTCGGCAATCGGCCCATCGAGCGTGAGCTTGCCTTGCTCTACCAACTGCATTGCCGCCGCCGCCGTGATCGCCTTCGTCATCGAGGCGATCCACACCACCGTATCCACCTCCATCGCCGTTCCGGAGCTGACATCCCGCATCCCCGCTGCGGCCGTGAGCACCTCGCCATCCGGCATTACTGCCGCCACAGTCATTCCCGCGACTTCGCCTCGGCCGGCCCAGTCCGCCAGCAGCGCCTCGATCCGCTCGAATCGTGTCATCGCCACCTCCCGTTCTTCATGTTTGTTAATAGGAAATCGAAATTGGATCCGCTACGCCGGTCATCAACAATAGATTCATCTCTTGCTGTCCTGCTGATGGTCTGACCACATCCAGGGGGCCCCCATGCTAGCCAGGCTTTCTTCCGCCGTCCTGCTGAAAACAGTCCTTGCCGCGATTGCGACCCTGGCGGTGCTTGCCTTTGGTGTCCGCGCCTGGACAGCCTGGGCCGATCTTGGCGCCGCCGAACGAACGCTCAAGGTCATCGAGGCATCTGGCCCTGCATTCACCGTATTGATCAATCAGCGTACCGATCGCAGCACCACCGTACGAACGTGGAACGCCGCAGAGCCGATCACTGCCGCGAACCGGACCTATCTCAGCAAGCTTCGCGATGCCGAAATGCCGGCACTGAAGGAAACCCTCGCTCGCCTTGATGCCATTGATTTTGCCGGCAAGGCGACACTCTTGCCAGTTCTGCATCGCTCGGAAGAAACCTTGCTGCGGCTGCATGCCGAATACTGGGCAGGTGTCGTCAAGCCGAAGGCCGAGCGCCGGGCGACGCTGGCCGACGACTACAATGCCGAGGGGCTGGCCATGCAACAGACGCTCGAGACCATCGCCCGCAACCTCTCGGCCGGGATCCGCTACGCAGACCCCTTTGTCGACCATATGTTGACGGTCAAACAGCTTGCGTGGTCAGTTCGCAACCTCGGTGGGGAGGCATCTCTGCTCATCTCCAACGGCCTCGTCGCCGGCAAGCTGCCGCCGACCGCCTGGTCGCGCTACAATTTCAACTTCGGTGGCGCGCAGGCGAATTGGGACGCCATCGAGGACACTGTTGCCGGCCTGATGCTGCCTGAGCGCTTCGGCACGGCTTTGACGTCCGCCAAGCGCGCATTCTTTGCCCCGGACTATGCCGCCACCCGTGAACGGCTCATCGCCGCCCTGGTAGATGGTGGCAAGCCCGATATGACCGCCGATGATTGGTCGCCCTACACTGTCCCGCGCCTGGGTGCGATGCAGGACGTGGCCGAGGCTGCATTGGTGGAGGCGCGGGACCACGCCGCCAGTAGGCATGCTGTGGCCACATCCAATCTCCTTGCCTCGCTCGCCATGTTGGTGGGCGCGGTCGCGGTGACCCTGGTTGGCCTGTTGGCGGTCAGCCGGCGTGTCATTCGTCCGCTCGCCCGCCTCGCCGAGGCTACCCGTAGGCTCGCAGCCGGCGATCTCACGGCTGAGGCCGATGTGGGTGCGCGCACTGATGAGGTCGGCGCCCTTGCATCGGCGCTCGCCAGATTCCGGGCCGGAGCCGTCGACAAAGCCGCCATAGAGGCCGCACAAGCTGATGAACGGATGCGCATCGCCGCGCGCCAGGCTGCCATGGAATCGGGAATCGCCCGTTTTGAGGTCGACGTCGGCACTGCGCTCGCAGCCCTCGGTACGGCATTCGCGACGATGAACGGGGTCTCCAAGGAAATGACCGACGTCGCGGCGGAAAGCACAACCAACGCAGGCACCGCAGCGAGCGCCGCGCAAGACGCCTCGAGCAATGTCGCCGGCATCGCCGCGGCCACCGAGGAACTGAGTGCCTCGATCGCCGAGATCACCCGCCAGGTCGCCCACGCCGCACGAATCACCACCCGTGCTGTCGATGAGACACGCCAGACCGATGACACCGTTCGCGGCCTTGCTGAGTCGGCTAGCCGCATCGGGGAAGTCGTGAAACTGATCAGTGACATCGCGGGCCAGACAAACTTGCTCGCCCTTAACGCCACCATTGAGGCCGCCCGGGCAGGTGATGCCGGCAAGGGCTTTGCTGTTGTCGCCTCGGAAGTGAAGTCCCTCGCCAACCAGACCGCCAAGGCGACTGAGGAAATTGCCAGTCAGATCAACGCCGTGCGCGCAGTCACGGAAGCGGCGGTTACTGCGATCAAGCAGATCGGCACCACGATCGGCGAAGTCAGTACGGTCGCCACCGCGATCGCCGCAGGTGTCGAGCAGCAGGGCGCCTCAACCGAGGAAATCGCCCGCAATACCCAGCAGGCTGCGCGGCGGACGCGCGATGTCACCGACACGATCGATATCGTCGCCCGCGGTGCCACATCGACCATGGCGAACACCGCCTCTGTCAGCACAGCGGTCGCCGAGGTTGATCGCGAGGTTGCACGTTTGCGTAGCCAGATTAACGCCTTCCTCGGCAGTATCCGCGCCGCCTGAACGTCGTCAAAGGGCCTTTCTTGAACCCACCGCCGGTTACCCGGCGGTGGATCACAAGCCTGGTCCAGACCGCAGAAGTCCGATCCTGGGACCCTCAATTCGCGCCGGTCGGATCGATCCAGCCAATATGACCGTCCGTGCGTCGATAGACCACGTTGAGTTCGCCGTTTGTGCTGTTTCGGAACATCAGGATCTGTTGATCCGCGAGATCCATCCGCATGACCGCGTCGCCAACGGAAAGCTTCGCGATCTCCGCCGGGATTTCAGCAATGACAGTCGCACAGGCGGCTGCTTGCACGGCTGTATCCTGACTATCCTCATGCGCTTCGTCGTTTTCCTGCCGCAGCACATATTGCGTCGCCGCCTGCGGCCGTTCACGCACGCTCTGGTCCCGCGCATGATCGTTCACGCGACGGCGATAACGTCGCAGGCGTTTCGCAATATGTTCAGCAGCGTCGTCGAAGGCAGAATTCGCATCGGCCGCCTCACCCTCGCCGCGCAGGATCAAGCCGCGGGCCGCGTGGATATTAATGTCACACGTAAAGAAACTTCGAGCCCGACTGAACGTTACATGCGCTTCCTGCGCATGGTCGAAATACTTTCCGGTTATGGCCGTCAGCTGCTGGTTTACGCGCGTTTTCAGCGCTTCGGAGAGCTCCACCTGCTTGCCGGATACCGTGATTTGCATCTGCCTTTCCTCACGCCCGTGTTCGGGTCGTCTCGACGTTCGGGACCGCCTGCCGGCAAATCCGTCTCAGAGGCCGGAAAACTGCGCCTCGTGAGCACGGAAGCACTCAGGCCGGCACGGCCTTCTCCCGTTTGCGCTGCACGGAACTTGGGATGTGCAACGCATCGCGGTATTTCGCCACGGTCCGGCGTGCGATGTCTATGCCTTCGCGACGCAGGATCTCCACAATCGCATCATCACTCAATACCGCGTCGGGCGGTTCGGCGTCGACGAGGGTGCGGATCCGATAGCGGACCGTCTCGGCGCTGTGCGTGTCGCCTGATGTACCTTGTATCGCCGTCGTGAAGAAATATTTCAGCTCGAACGTGCCCCGCGGCGTCGCGATGTATTTGTTCGCTGTTACCCGGCTGATCGTGCTCTCGTGAAGTTCCACCGCCTCGGCGATTTCACGCAGGATCAAAGGCCGCAGATGCGACACGCCATGGCGGAAAAACCCATCCTGCTGGCGCACGATCTCGGTCGCCACCTTCAGGATCGTCTGCGCCCGCTGCTGCAGCGACTTCACCAGCCAGTTCGCGGTTTGCAGCTTCTCGGTGATGAACGCCTTGTCATCCTTCGATGCCAGCGGCATCAGCCGCGCCGAATAATGCTGGTTCACCAGCACGCGCGGCATTGTCTCCGGATTGAGTTCGATGATCCAGCCGCCATCCGGTGCCAGCCGCATGAGTACGTCCGGCACGACTGCCTGGGGGGCTGCGCTGTCCCAGTTGGCTCCCGGCTTAGGATCCAGCCTCTTGAGTTCCGCGATCATGTCCATCATGTCAGCCGAATCAACGCCGCAAATGCTCATCAGCTGCCTGAGGTCGCGCCGTGCGAGAAGCTCGAGATGCTCGAGCAGCGCGGCCATCGCCGGGTCCAGCCGGCTCTTCTCTGCCAGTTGAACGGCCAGGCACTCCTTCAGATCGCGGGCGAACATCCCCGTGGGATCGAAGCGCATCATCCGGGCCCGCACCGCCTCGACCCGCGCCGTCTCCGCCCCCATCGCCGCTGCCAACGCCTCGGATGTCACTGACAGCCGCCCGGTCGGCTCCAGCAATGCAATCAGATAGGCGCCGATCAGGCGGTCAACGGGATCGTGGAACGACAGCCGCATCTGCTCGCCGAGATGCTCGCGCAGGGTCGCGTTGCTTTCGGCAAAATCGTCGATACCCCGCTCGTCGCCGTCGAATCCGCCGCCGCCACTCCGCGCGCCATCGGAGGCGCCGCCGGGATCGTAGGGTTCGGCATACTCCGCCGTATCGAGCGGCGCCGCTCCTTCGGCCGGCAGGTCGTCGGAACGCACGGCATCGGCGACATCGCGCGGGCTTCCGCTGACGGGAATCACCACCTGGTCCGGGGCGGGGCGGTCGCCGACGGCAAACTCGCCGCCCTCATCGCGCTCCAGCAGCGGATTGCGTTCGAGCTCCTGCTCGACGAACGCCGCGGCTTCCAAGTTATTGAATTGCAAAAGCTGAATCGCCTGACGCAACTGCGGCGTCATCACCAGAGTCTGTGACTGGCGAAGGTCTAGGCGGGGGCCGATCGCCATCAGGGCGCGCTCAAGGGGTGATTCACGGTCCGGTCAAAGCTGTTGTGCCGCAATGCAGCGCGGACCGGTGGCACATGCAAGCAAGAATCGTGCTGGACGGGCGTCGTTGCCGAGGAAATTTACCGTGAGATCGTAAACAGACGGTTAGGCGAGCCCTAATGCCGACCTACAGGTGCTTGCCGCGCTCTAGAATTTCAAGCGTGTAGTCATGATAGCTCATCCCAAGCTCTTCCGCCCGGGCCAGTCGCCGTAGCGCGATTTCGCGCGGCGGAGTCTTCCATGCCCGCTTATGCGCCCGCCGCCACACCCAGGATCGCCATGAGGCACCCCCCGGATCTTCCGGCGGTTCATCCAGCGGGGGCCCGCCATTATGTCCAATCGCGCCGCTCACAGGTGCACGATATCGCCGTTGCCGATAGCCACTTTGCCCAGCAACTCGATCTTCATGTCGGCGTGCGCGAGTGTCTCGGCCGTGCCGCTGGTATTCACATAAAGGAACGTATTGGCGCCGTTGCGTAACCAGCCGACATCCCCCGCCCCAATGCTACGGGTCGTCAGTTTGCCGACAAATGTCAGTGCCATGCCGAGCCCCGTGAGATCGATCGCATCGATCCCAGGCCGGAAATTGGTGATAACGTCCATGGACGTGGGGGTCGAATCGCTCGACGCGCCATAGATGTAGTCGGTCACGTTGTCCCCCCCGGTTAGGCTGTCCGCCCCCGCGCCGCCGTCCAGCCATAGCCGGCCGGACATCCCAGTCCCATCGATCGTATCCGCTCCGTCCAGCCCGAAGACGAAACTTGGGGTCACACGACCAGCCGCGCCGCTCAACCCAGCCAGGTTGATCATGTCGGCGCCGCTACTGCCTACCACGATATCAAGCGGATCGGCCGTCGTCGTTGTCCCCGCCGTAGTGTCGGTCGCGGTCAGCGTCAGCGCATAGACCGCTCCATTCGCCTCCCCCAGAACATCGGTGCTGCCCGCCGCAAGAACGGCCTGGTTCCCGGCTCCCGACAGGTTGAAGGCGGCCGCATCCGGCCCACCGAGGGCGTAGCTATAGGAATCCCCCGCAACCCCGCCAACCTCGCTGATCCCGGCGAACCCCATGCCGGCCACAAGCCCACCTGCACCCTGCGCCGTCTCGATCGACGCACCGAGCGCCGCTGTCGTCACCCCGCCTCTGGTCCAGCCGATCACGTCGAGAGCAGTCAGATCCGCAGCTGAAACCTGATCCACCACGCCCGAGCCACCAAACGCGTTATACGGATCATTGTCCATCGACGATGCCCAGTCCCCCGCATCGGCACCGCTGACCGTATTGAAATCGGCGATATCCGTCGCCCCATTGTCGACCGACAGATAGCCAGGCGCGCCTGAGGTGAACGTGCGCACCCCGACGCTTGAGAAATGCAGCATATCCAGTGGGGTGTAGGCATTGGCAATGCTGCCGATCGACGAGCCGGTCAGCAGAATCCGCCCCATCACTTCCGTCAACTCGTGCAACGCCACACTATTGAAATCGTAGCTGCCCGACGGCACACCGCCGGATGTGTCATACGTGAACGGCACCGCGCTCGAAAATCCCACCAGCCCATCCGTGCCCGCCCGCGTCGGCGACATGAGGCCCAACGCCTTTGCTTCCGCCGTCGTCGTCAGCATCGTCCCGCTCACCGGCATCGTATCAGGCAGCGAGGCCGCCGCCGACGCATCATCCGCCGACGTCACGCCCAATCGGGTCGCGGCCAGATAGGTTGCGTAGCTCATGCTCGCCAGGAACCCGGCGCTCTCGCCCAGGGCGAAACCCGGCAACGTCTGCTTGCCGATCGTGCCATAGCCGACACGGATATTGACGGTGACCGCGTTGCGATACTGCCCCTCAAGCTCCTCCGCCGCCGCGATCACTCCATCGCGAAAGGCCTGCGGCGCGGCAAGCGCGCTGGCGTCCCAGGTGATCTGGAAGGCCAGCGGCGAACTATCCTCGGTAACCCGGACCGTCATGGGCGTGACCACGCCGCTGGCCGCCTGCACCACCGGCCCGACCGCCGCCTCACCGATGGCGACCGTGTCCGGGGCGGTCGTTCCATCGCCGACGGGCATCCCGTCGGGCGAGGCCGCCGGGTCGAGCAACAGGTCAGCCGAACCTAGCGCATGGGACCCGGCACCGAACCTCAAAGTCCTGGCATCGAACACAATCGCCGCCTCCTGCTTCCCGAACGTGCGAACGCTGCGATCAATATGACGCGCTTGGTGAAGGCCGTGTAAAGTAACACATCCGGCAGGCGGTCCGAACAGCGGCCGTCGCCGCCCGATGCCCTGCCAGCCCAAGTGGAGACTGCCCATGCCCCCCTTCGCCAGCCTCGGCCACGTAGCCCTCCGCACCCGCGACATCGAACGCTCCATCGCCTTCTACACCGAGAAACTCGGCCTGGCCGAAATGCTCCGCCTCACCTACGACGACGGCAGCCTCTTCCTCGCCTACCTCCGCATCACCGACACCCAATACCTCGAACTCTTCCCCTACGGCACCGGCAACACCACCCCCGGCCGAGACGTCGTTGCCATCAACCACTTCTGCCTCACCGTCGAAAACATCGACACCACCCTCGCCACCCTCGCCGCCGCCGGCGTCCCCCTCACCCGAGATCTCAAACTCGGCGCCGACGGCAACCGCCAAGCCTGGATCGAAGACCCCGACGGAACCCGCATCGAACTCATGGAAATGGCTCAAGAAAGCCTGCAGGAAACCGCCATCAAACGGCTGCGGGAAGGGCAGGGGCCTATCACCGTCCAAACCACGACCCCACGCCCCGCGACCTTCGCCTAAGGAAGAAAAAGCAAGGCTCCGCCGGCTCAGGGCCTGGAGGCCCTGAGAACCCCATCCACTCTCGCGGCTGTATCAACAGCCTTCAGTCGCAATCCCACGGCTTCGGGGATGAGAGTGGCGAAGCCAAGAAACAACGGCGACCGCACGTGATCCCGTGCGGTCGCACTGTTTGATTGCCTGCGGCGCAAAGAAAGCCATTATCAACTGAAGAACGAAGATCCAGCCGCGTGAATTTCACGGGTTCTCAGGGCCTGTGGCCCTGAGCCGGCGGAGCCTTGCTTGCCGTCCTCAAAACCAATTCGCCTTATCCACCACATTCCGCATCGCCCCGCCGTTCAGCATCGCCCGGGTATTATCGAGCAGGATCTGATACCGCCGTTCGTTCAGGTGTGGCCCATAGCCCGCCATATGCGGCGTCATCAGCACCCCCGGCAGCGTCCACAGCGGATGCTCCGCCGGCAGCGGCTCTTGCTCGTAGACATCGAGCCCGGCGCCGGTGATCTCGCCAGCGACCAATGCCGCCACGAGATCATCGAGCCGCGTCGTCATCCCGCGTCCGATATTGATAAAGAAGGCGCTGCGACGCATCCGTGCGAAGCGGGCGCGATTGAACATCCCCTCCGTCGTCGGCGTGTGCGGCACTGTGGCGATCACGAAGTCCGCCTGCGGCAGCAGCGCATCGAGGGCTTCGGGCGGATGCATTTCCGCCACCCCTGCCGGCGCGCTCGCCCGGCGCGCGTCGGTTCCAATCACCCGCATTCCCGCCGCCGCGCACAGCCGCGCCGCCTCTGCCCCGATGCCCCCAAGGCCGACGATCAGCGCGGTAGCCGAATGCAGGTCGACCACGCCCATGTCTTCCGGCGGCTTCGTCCATTCGCGCCGCATCTGCTGCGGAATGTAGTAGTGGAAGCCGCGCGCGAACGAGAACACGAAAGCCATGATGTGCGCGCCGATATGGTCGTTGAAGATCTCGCGGAAATTCGTCGCCACCAGCGGGTGGGCTGCGAGTTCCGGGAAGTAGAACCCCGCCGGCGGCGCCGCCTGCGGCGCCTGCAGCCAGCGTAGTTTCTCCGCGCGCTTCAGCAGGTCCGGCGTGAGCGTGCCGAACGCCGCATCGGCATCGACGATGGCGTGCTGCGCGTGCTGCGCCCCTTCGGCGACCACCACCTCCACCTCCGGCAGCGTGGCCGCCAGGCGGCGCGCCCATCCCCGCCAGATATCGTTCTGTGGCGGCAGCATGACGAGTTTCAGTCCCATGGCGATGTCCTCCGATCCATCCTTATCCTGTGCCAATCCCGCGCCCGCCGCTAGAATGCCTCCATGAGCCCCCGCATCGTCACCCTCACGCTGAACCCCGCGGTCGACGCCGCCTTCGAGGCCGACCACGTCGTCCCCCAGCACAAGATCCGCACCTACAACGAAACCCATGACCCCGGCGGCGGCGGCGTGAACGTCGCCCGCGTGCTCGCCGAGCTCGGCGCCGACACCTGCGCCGTCGTGCTGGCCGGCGGCGTCACTGGCGCCTTCCTCGTCGAGCTGCTGAACAAAGGCGGCATTCCCAACCGCCCCGTCGCCATCGCCGGCACCACGCGCATCAGCACCAATGTGAAGGACCATTCGACCGGCGAGGAATATCGTTTCGTCCCCGAAGGCCCGGTGATTTCGCCAGCCGAGCTCGACGAAGCCATCGCCGCGCTCGACCGCGAGGCCTCCGACTGGATCGTCCTCAGCGGCAGCCTGCCGCGTGGCGTCGGCGCCGACATCTACGCCCGCATCGCCGCCCACCAATCCGCCAAAGGCCGCAAGGTGGTGTTGGATTCCTCAGGCCCCGCCCTCAAGGCCGCCCTCGGCAGCGGCCTGGCCCTCATCAAGCCCAGCGAACGCGAACTCGCAGCTCTAGACGGCAACAATCCGCCGGAGATCGCCGCGGCCCATCTGGTGAGCCAGGGCGCCGCCGATCACGTCGCCGTCTCTCTCGGTGCGGGCGGCGGTCTGGTCGCGACCGCCGCGGGCGTCGTCCGCCGCCCCGCGATACCCGTCACCGTCAAGGGCGCCGTCGGCGCCGGCGACAGCTTCGTCGCCGCCATGACGCTCGCTCTCGCCCGCGGCGCCACGCCCGGCGAGGCCCTCAACTGGGGCCTCGCCGCCGGCGCTGCCGCCGTCAGCCAACTCGGCACGGCCCATCCGCGCCGCGGCGATATCGAAGCCTTCTACAAGGCGGCCATTGGTTAGGCCCGCATCGCCTCACTGCTCGAATCCGTCAGCGGCGCCGGAAGGTATTTCACGAACTCCTTAGGCACGACCTGCCAGAACCGCGGCACTACCCGCTCCCAGTCGTGCAGCAACCGCCGCGCGTAGCTGCTGTGGGTCTCCTCCACGTGCATGGCCACGAGCCGCCTGAGTCCCTCCGACCAGTGCGACGAGGCCACCCGCTGCCATGTCAGCGATTCCGCGTTCACGCGCAAATGGAACATACCATCGGGGTCATAGACGAACGCCATGCCCCCCGTGAATCCGGCTCCGAAATTATCGCCGACCTGCCCGAGCACCACAACGGTTCCCCCCGTCATATACTCGCACCCGTTCGACCCGCAGCCCTCGACCACCGTCGTCGCCCCGGAGTTGCGCACCGCGAACCGCTCGCCCGCCTGCCCGGCGGCAAACAGGAACCCGCTCGTCGCGCCATACAGCACCGTGTTGCCGATGATCGTGTTCTGATAGCTCACCAGGTTCGACGACGGGGCCGGGCGCACAACGATCGTCGCCCCCGACAGCCCCTTGCCGACATAGTCGTTCGCATCCCCGAACACTTCCAGCTTCAGCCCCTGCACCGCGAAAGCGCCCAGCGACTGCCCGGCCGACCCACGCAGCCGCACCGTCACATGGCCCGGCTGCAGCCCGGTCATCCCGAACTTCCGCACCACACGGCTGGAGAATTTCGTTCCGATGGCGCGATGCGTGTTGCGGATATTGTATTGCAACTGCATCTTCTCGCCGCGCTCGAACAGCGCGGCGGCATCCGCGATCATCTGCTTGTCGAGCGTATCCGGAACCTCGTTGCGCCCCACCATCGTGCAGTACGGCGCATAGGGCCCGGGATCGGCCTTCACCAGCAGCGGATTGAGATCGAGGTCGTCGAGATACTCCGACCCGCGGCTCACCTGCTTCAACAGATCCGACCGCCCGATCACATCGGCGAGGCTCTTCACCCCCAGCTCGGCGAGGATATAGCGCACATCCTCGGCAATGAAGCTGAACAGGTTGATCACCTTCTCCGCCGAGCC
>Ga0164296_1000344_pt1 | contig 56598 bp, 44 predicted proteins | sample GEODES057metaG_FD_113533 | JGI IMG/M metagenome (GOLD analysis project Ga0164296, IMG submission 113533) | Dystrophic lake water microbial communities from Trout Bog Lake, Wisconsin, USA - GEODES057 metaG | ecosystem: Environmental > Aquatic > Freshwater > Lake | place: USA: Trout Bog Lake...
CTTCTTCTCGCACAGTCCCACCGCACAATCAGGCAAAACCACAGGCTGCACCATCTTTCCCCACTGATCGTTCGCGCTGGGCCGACGCTTCAGAAAGTGCTGCTATGCCCCTCCCTTCACACCGTCCACCACCGTTTTGCCTGATTTTGGCCGAAGCTGTTCTGCTGACCGCACAAGGCCTACGCTTTTTTTATCTGCCTTTCAAAAAATTTGTCCTTGCGAGGAGCCAGCGTGAGCCTGCGTGTTGGCTGCGACGTGGCAATCGCAAGGCATGCCTTTAAGCCGGCATCTTGTCTATCCCTAAAATCCCAAAATCGTGTCTTAGGTGGGTGTCATCCTGAGCTTGTCGAAGGGCGAGTGCGTGGGGGCACTTGTTTATTGTCTGAAACGCTGATTCGTTTGATGCTGCTGATTGCGCTGATGCAATATCAGTTATTATCGTGCGCCCGGGTGTCATCCTGAGCCCGTCGAAGGGTGGCGCGGGGGGCCTGGGAATGAAGCACCAGCATCAACGTTACCCAACCAACAAATCATCACTCCGTAGTAGTACCCTGTTTATAGCAATGTGAAACGTAAATATGGGCTCCGTAGGTGCCGCCTAAATGTGTTAAGAGTTTTATATTAGATGTGCCTTTGAAAGAATCGGGAAGAGAAATGCAAACCGAAATTCATTTTTTAGGCTTTATTTTGAGCTAAATCGCAGTCGAGGTAAGCATCGAAAGCAAAAATATTAATCGAATATCAGTGAGCTTTTTTTGTCAAATTTATCGTTATGTGTTTTTAACGCGTCGATATCGGGGAAAAACTTTTTGGGCTCGATAAGCGACTTTCCATCGTATTCCAAGAAATTTTGCTTGATATTTAAAATTTCAGAATGCTTGTAAAACCTAGGTGATACCTTAATTTTTAAATCTTCGGTAACTGTGATTAGGTATTTATCAAAGGCTCTATCATGTAATGCATTTAAAGCTAGTCCGTTTTTTGCGCTCAATCTGTTTTTTTTATCTTCACTCCAGGGTACGATATGACTTGCAACAATCAAATCAAGCATCGCAATGCCAGTTATACAGCACCTATTGTCAAAATTTGTAAGCACTACCTCTCTAAAAATTGATTGATTGACACGTACCTTAACAAGACGTTCTTTTTCTTTACCCTCAACTTCCTGATAATCTTCAAGGTTTACGTTGTAAAGTTTTTCAACCGTTGTATGCTTTTTTTCAGCTAATAGTTTTTCTCCTTCAATAAAGACATCATCCCAACGCACCATGTATTCTTGCCAGACCTCGCGATCTAACTTACTGGCGTTAACCATGCCCTTCTGTTTTAAACGCGGATCAAGACTTGCGAAGTTAACGAGCTTATAAGCGACTGAGCCCGGCGACCTTCCAACAATATTTGCTAATTCAATTATAGAGGGGTTGCCCTGATGCATCTGACCGAATCTGATCTTACTATAAAGATTAATAGTTAAAATTAGTTCGTCTCGGGTCCATAGTCTTTGGCCTTCTTTCATTGGGATTCAGGTTCTATCTCTAAATGTACGTGTTTGCACTTAATATTTAAACAGGCATTGACCCACATCCTCAAATTGGTATGATAAAAATCACTTATAACATCAGTACGGGCGCCACACTTGGGCAGGTGGTTGGTTGATCGGTTATAATGAAAAGCTCCATTCACTAAATTAGCGAATGAGTTTTAGGCAGTCAATCGGATATAAGTGAATTACATTCCCGGCCAATTTAACATCCGTTATTTCGGCCTTCCCCCTACCTCAACTCCCCCTTATCAAACACATCAGCTTTGCTGAGGCTGCCGCTTTGAAAGCCGCGGGTGAAGGCCGAGGCACGCTGGCCAAGGTTGGTATAGTTGTACGGGTCGCCAACTGTGAGGTTGGTATTTTTGGCCAGGGTGGTGCTTAGGTTAGTGACGTCAGCTATCAGGATATCGGCATTATCAAAGGTAGATTTGAAAGCATAGCTAGCCCATACACCGGCATAGTAATCGGCCAGTAATTCGGCCTTTTCTTCCAGGCGTGTGATATCGGCATCGGGCAGCGTTTGGCGCAGCTTCTCTATCTTAGCGGTGATCCCCAGCAGGTTTTCGATATGGTGCCCAACCTGATGCGCAATAATATAGGCCTGTACCTGTGCAGCCGAGGAGCTGTCAACCTTCGTCATGCGCCGCAGGAAAGCAAGGTCGACATATACCTCTTTATCTGCTTTGCAATAAAAGGCGCCGGTGGCTGGTAAAAGATGCCCGCATTGATAAGCGGATATGGTATCTTCAAACAATTGCAGCGATGGGGCAATGTATTTTTTACCCATTTTGGCAAATTGCCGCAGCATTATGCTGTTGGTATTTGCAAAATCGTTTTCGGCAATACTTTTAAGGGGGCTGGCCGGTAATGTTGGTCTTGAAACCTTTGCCAAAGTAACTTTATTGGCAGCATCATTGTTGCGCGCTTCGCTGAACAAACTGAAAGGGAAGGCAGTGATGCCAAAATAGATTAGCACTATTACACTTATCAGGCCACCAAAAAGGGCAAAATTACGGCGCTTTTCAAGAGGCGTGTCCTCCGTTTGGCTGTAGTTTTTATGTTCGTCCCGTTTCATTCCCAACTTCTTCTAAAAAAGTATTCTTCATCCCATAACGCAGCCATGGCGATAGTTGTTTGAGGTTTAAGCGTCGCCGGGTAGGTTTTCTTCGGGGCAAAGATACTTGAATGAATAGTTTGAACAAGTAAAATATCAATTACAGACTTAATAGTCAGCAAATTATACACTACAGGTTAAATTAATTTTTTAAGACGCAAATTCTGCTATAGCCAGATTGATGCGCTTAATTGTTTCATCGCGCCCTATCAAAGCTGCAATATCAAACACATGCGGACCAAATTTGCCCCCTACCAGCATGATGCGGAAGGGCAGCATGAGTTCGCCGGGTTTTATGCCCCGCTCATCAGCCAGAGCCTTAAAACGAATCTCCAGATCCTGCGGATCGATAGCACTTTCAATATTCTGAAGCATGGAGATAAAACCATGGAAGAAGTCGGTTTTTGCTTCGGTCCATTTTGGTTTTACTGCGTTCAGATCATATTCGGCAGGCGCCGCAAAAAAGTAGGATGACTGCTGGTAAAAATCGGGCAACAGGATGCAACGCTCTTTTACCAGTTCTATCACCTTTATCAAATACTCCTTATCATTCACCACCAATCCTTTTTCTTCCAGTAAAGGCTTAACGTACAATAGCAAACGTTCAATGTCTAACCGTTTGATCCATTCGGCATTGAACCATTTTGCTTTTTCGTAATCAAACTTTGCGCCGCCCTTGCTTACCCTGTCAATTGAAAAACGCAAAACGAGCTCATCCAAACTGAATATTTCGTTATCGGTACCATCATTCCAGCCTAGCATTACCAAAAGGTTCAGAAAGGCTTCAGGCAGGAAACCAAGTTCGCGGAAACCAGGAGTAATTTCACCCGTCTTTTCATCGAACCAGGTCATGGCATATACCGGGAAACCCAGACGCGCGCCATCGCGCTTGCTTAATTTGCCGTGACCATCCGGCTTCAATATCAATGGTAAATGCGCCCATTGCGGCATAGCTGCTTTCCAGCCCAGGTATTCCCAAAGCAGCAGATGTACCGGTGCAGATGGGAGCCACTCCTCGCCCCGGAAAGCGTGGGTGATCTTCATTAAATAATCGTCAACTACCACAGCCAAATGATAGGTGGGCATACCATCGGCTTTCAACAGCACTTTATCATCGCTTTGGTTGGTATCAAAACTTACATGCCCACGAATCAAATCCTCAAAATGAACCGACTCATCAACGGGCATTTTAATACGTATCACATGTGGTACATGATCCTTCAACAATTGGTCAACTTCGGTCTGCGATAGTGTCAATGAGTTCCTCAATGTATCGCGATAAGCATGCCCGTATTGAAAATTAGGTATCTCGCGGCGGTTTTGCTCCAGTTCTTCTGGGGTATCAAAAGCATAATAAGCATGTCCCTGCATCACCAGCCGCTCGGCGTATTCGCGGTATAAAGCTTTACGTTCGCTTTGGCGATATGGAGCAAAGGGACCACCCACAGCCGGACTTTCGTCGGGGTTTAATCCACACCATTTCAGGCATTCCAGGATATATTCTTCGGCACCGGCAACATAACGGCCCTGATCGGTATCTTCAATACGCAGCACAAATTCGCCGCCATGTTTTTTAGCAAACAGGTAATTGAACAACACTGTACGCACCCCACCGAGGTGCAAACCGCCGGTCGGACTCGGCGCAAAACGTACCCTTACTTTTTGATTTGACATGATTGGGCAAAGGTAGTTTTTTTAGTCGGGAAGATGGAATTCAGATAGCTATCGGGATTCCGTCTTTCGGACTCTAACCATTTTTCCGTATTTTTCCACCAAACTACAAAATGTATCTTCCGGGCCAGATAACTATCAGGATCCGGACCAAAAAACATGAACCCATACGCACAGCGCCGTTTCTGGAACTATTTTTTGCTCGCTTTTGCGCTGGTTATTGCTATTGGTTCGCTCTTGTATACCAGCTATCTGGTTAAAAGCATAAAAAGATCTGAGCGTACAAGGGCCGAGATCTGGGCATTGAGTATGAAGCAAATGACCACTTCGGACGATAATGATTTTTTGAATTACGTTTTTGCGGTGCGCGACAGTCTGACAGTACCGGCGATGATCGTAGATGCGCATGGCGAGATCATCACTACTAAGGGTCTCGACCCCAACCGTACCTATATCAAAGTGCCTGATTTGCCGGGCGAAAAAAACGCTAAAAAGTACGATCCGGCCTATTTTAAGTCGGAATTAGAGTCAATGAAGGCCGAGCATGAGCCAATTACGCTTAAAGTGATCGGCAACAGCTGGTATGTTTATTACCACGATTCGTTTGTTTTGACACAGTTAAAGATATTCCCTTACATACAGCTTACGGTCATCGCTATATTTTTGCTTATAGCCTATGCGGCGTTCAATACTTCGCGTAAATCGGAGCAGAACCAGGTTTGGGTAGGTTTGGCCAAGGAAACTGCCCACCAGTTGGGTACACCCATTTCTTCGCTTATGGCCTGGACCGAACTGATGAAAGAAAAATTCCATGCCGAGGAAGACCCTCTTATTGCCGAAATGGAAAACGATATCAAAAGGCTGGAAATTGTGGCCGATCGTTTTTCCAAGATCGGTTCACAACCCGTGCTTGAGCCTAATGATGTTTATGAAGTGGTAAAAGACTTTGTCGACTATTTTAAAGTGCGTGTCAGCAATAAAATAAGCTTCGAGATAGAGGGAAACCAGCAATTAAAGGCAGGGCTCAATATACCTTTGTTCGACTGGGTTTTAGAGAATTTGCTTAAAAATGCCGTAAACGCCATAGGCAATGCCGGACATATCAAAGTAGAGATTTCGGGCAATAAAACCCGAAACCAGGTTTATATCGATGTAACCGACACCGGCAAAGGCATACCACGCTCTAAATTCGAGACCGTTTTTCAACCCGGCTATACTACCCGTAAAAGGGGATGGGGCCTTGGCTTATCGCTTACCCGCCGTATGGTTGAGAATTACCATAGCGGCCAGATATTTGTCAAAGATTCGGAGGTAGGCAAGGGCACTACATTTCGTATCGTATTAAAAGAAATAAAAGATGATCAACAAACCACAAGCTAACGAGTATCCCGATTACGCCTCAGCTTATGTAAGCAAGGTGGATACCACTAATGTACTGGAGCTTTTAGCAGACCTGAAAGACTCAACCTCGAAATTATTCAGCTCCCTAACCGAGGAGCAAGCTTCCCAACCCTACGCGCCAGGTAAATGGACCCTTAAAGAAACGCTTGGACATATTATTGATACAGAGCGGGTATTTGCCTACCGCGCATTGGTATTCTCACGAAATAACGTCGCTCAGCCGGGCTTCGACCAGGATATATTTATTAATAATACTGATTTTAACAGCCGTACTATTGCCGACCTGGCCAATGAGTACAAGGCTGTTCGGGAAGCAACACTTTTCCTTTACCGCTCGTTCAGCGAAGAACAATTGTTAAAGCCAGGTTCAGCCAGCGGATATCCGCTTACGGTTCGTGCCGTGGTTTATCTAACTGCAGGACATGAGCTGCACCATTTGGCGGTATTGAAAGGGTATGGGTATTAGGGGTTGGGTATCGGATATCGGATATCGGGGATTGGTCATTAGGCATTGGTCATTGGTCATTTGGTCATGGGGATTAGGCATTGGGCAATGTGGTAGCTGGTAGAGCAATCAACAAGATATAGAGCTAAACAAAAGGCGAAAAGGTAATTTACCCTTTCGCCTTTTTCTTCCCACCTTTCTCCTTTCTCCTTTTACCTTTCGACTTCTTTATCGGTTTCCTTTTTCTCGATACGATAAGAAGCGAACAAGCCAAGGCCGCCGAAAATGGCTATCAGTGAGAAGTAAATAGCCGGATTACCATCGGGGTAATCAGTTTTGAAGGCCAGCCTGTCGAGCAGAAAGGCGATGAACAAGCCAAGCCCTGAACCGATCAGCAGTAAACCCCATTTCAGGTTTTGGTAGGGCGCCGACTGTGATTTGTACCTCCGCGGGTCCATGCCGCGTTCTATCATTGCCATTCTTTCGCGTTTGTACAGGTAAACGATACCGAACAACATGGCGAATAAGCCCAGGGAAATGGTAATGGGCGCTAAAATTTCTATATCTCCGTGATCCATTGTTTTGATGATTTAATTATTGTTTCTGTTAATTTAATACAGCCGTTGCGGTGTAATTGAAAGCTATGACAACATGGTTTCAGCGGAGGTTACACTTTGGTTAAATTAGTTGTATTGGTTGTAGTAGTTGAATTAGGTAATAATATAAAAAAAAAGAGTTAGCAGCAAGCACAACTAATTCAACCATCCCGATAGCTTTCGGGACAACTAATACAACCAATTCAACCACTAAAACCACTAAAACTAAAACAACCACCCTGTAACCTACACCACCAAAACGTAGTCAGAGACAATTAAGAAATGCAAAGCAAACTTTCTGATATCGAATTGATCGAAGCTTCTCTGAGTGGAAACCAGTCTGCTTATGCCGACCTGGTACGCCGGCATCAACGATTTGTGTTTACGCTTGCATTACGTTTTGCCAAAAACAGGGAGGATGCGGAAGAGATAGCACAAGATTGCTTTATTAAGGCTCATCGTTCGCTGGCTTCATTTCAGAAGCAATCAAAGTTCAGCACCTGGTTGTACAGCATTGTTTATACAACCTCCATGACCTTTCTGCGCAAGAAAAAACTACCAACAGACTACATCGACGACGAAAACACTTATATTCAGTTACAGAACTATGCCGGCAGTAGCGGCAACCTTGCCGAAAACCGGTCAAGGTCGTATTATTTGAATGAAGCAATTGGTGAGTTGCTGCCCGATGATGCCAGCATCATTACGCTATTCTATATGGGCGAGCAATCGCTGGACGAGATAGGTAAGGTTTTAGGAATTGAGTCTAATACGGTTAAAGTAAAGTTATTCAGGGCACGCCAGCGGCTCAAAGAAAAGCTGGAAAAAAATTTAAAGAGCGAAGTAAGGGAACTGATATGAAAACGATAGAAGAGCAGTTATGGAGTTATATTGATGGCACTTGCACGACAGATGAAAGCAAGGCCATAGCAGAACTGATTGCGGCTGATGAAACATGGGGCAGCAAGTATGCCGATCTGTTAAGCTTTGATCAGCAGTTAGAAAGCATTGAATTGGACGAGCCCTCCATGGGGTTTACCTTTAAAGTAATGGAAGGTATCCGTGGCGAATATGCACAGCAACCGCTGAAGTCAAAGATTAACCAAAATATCATCAGCGTTATTGCTGCATTTTTTATCATCAGCATTACAGCATTACTGTTGTTCTTGTGGGTTTCGGTTCCATTGGGGCATGCCAATATGTCAAATGGGCTGCCACAGCAGCTGAAACATGCAGAGACTTTTTTCCAAAATCCGGAAACAAAATTCTTACATGGCACAACGCTGTTAAATATCTTTTTGATGGTTGATATCGTGCTTGCGCTTTTTCTTACGGATGCTTACCTGCGCCGTAAAAAGGCTTCAAAACAAGCATTACGCCCATAAATTTGTATGGCAAAAGGAACACTATGTCAGCAAAAGGGAACAGTAAAAATGTCACAGAAAAGCCAGTAATTGTGTAATGTTGACGCATTAGGCAAAAATTGCACAGACTATCACATACTGGTATAGTAATTGTAATATGATAGGCTGAACTGGTATTCTTCCAGTTTAATTGTGATAAGGTTTAGGTTGAAAGCCCCCAAACAGCAAGTGTGAGGGGGCTTTTATTTTGCACAAAAAAGCCCCGGTTAACGGGGCCATAGGCAATATAAAGTGTAAACAAATGCAAGGATTTATTTAATGTTCTGAACCGGGAACACTGGCTACACGATAACCTGTTCCGTTATCATCCTTCACTTCTTCATAAAACACATTATCAGGCGACACGAAGTATTTCTTATTGTTGAGCGTTAACCTCCGACAATCGGCTGGCAACTGATGTAATACATCACCAACTTTCAGGGTGATGGCAGGCTTCATTGCCTGGTTAGCCTGGCCGGTATTATTATATGTGCCAGGGTTATCTGTCGAAGCGTTGTCATAACTTTCCGGTTGATCGTCGGCTTTGGCGGCATTGTCTGTATTTAATACGCCATCCCTGCCCACAACAACGTATACAGTGCGGCCGCTGGCATCGGTACTTTGCTGATAGTACACACCATTGGCTTCATAATAAAGTACGCCATCTATCGCTATAGAACTGGCATTGGATGGCAGGCTGGGTACTGCCGCACCAAGCGGAGGCGTAGTTACCTGGTAACCGCCATTGTATGGCCTGTAGAACACGCCCCCATAGTAATAATATCGGTACGAGTCCCAGTAAAAAGGGTAATACCCAAACGGAAGAAAACCGTAATATAAACCAAGTTGAGGATAACCCCAGCCCCAGCCATAATGGTAATAACCGCCGCCGTAACCATAAGCGCCGCGATAATAGCTGCGACCGCCGTATACATAACGACTGCCGCCATAATATCCCCGGTTGCCATATACCGAAGCGCCTCCATGATAATAAGCACGCGCACCGGATGGATAATTGCCGCCCCGGTAAGCGTATGCCCGTGACCCGATACCAGCGTTTACGCCAACTGCAACATTCGGTCGCGAAGCATAGCCGCTACGTGCCATAGGTACGCTATGTATTGCGCCTCCATAATTGCCGCCAACTGCTCCCCGAAAACTACCACCGGCACCCGATGAACCATTCCCTCCCGAAACAGCACCATGAAAGCCGCTGCCTCCACCACCGCCGTGAAATCCACCACCACTGCCACCACCGTGGCCTCCCCGTTGAGCGTAAACATTACTCATAACTGCCATTGCCAGCAAGCCTGTTAAAACTAAGGCCGGTATATCTTTAATTGAGCGTTTCATCTTGTTGATTATTATACTTTAACGTTGGACACTGATCTGTGAAAAAGGTTTAGCCGCAATCCATAAAAAAAGGGCCTCGAGAGCCCTTTTTGATAGTATTTGCTTTGCGTTATTGCTGCTTTTCGGTATCGTCGTCGGAAGGTATACTAACAATGCGGTATCCTTTGAAATTATTGGCATCGGTGTATTCCTGGTAATAAACACCCTCAGGGGAAACAAAATATTTCTGACCGTTAAGATTTATTTTGTGCGAACCCTCGGGTAACTCATTAACAATATCGCCAACTTTTGGTGCCGGAGGTGTATCCGCCTGGTCTGCGCTAGTATTGAGTACACCATCTTTTCCTGTAACAACATAAACGGTTTTACCCTTATCGTCAGTATCGGGTTTAAAGTATACGCCATTAAATTCAAAATACTGCTGTCCGTCTATTACTATTGATTGTGCTCCTTCAGGAAGTTTAGTGACCGCCGCACCTAATGGCGGGCTGGCAACTTCGTAACCGCCGTTATCATTTGGGCGATAAAATACGCCGCTGTTGTAATAGTAAAGATCGGCCCCAAAATAAAAAGGGAAATAGCCAAAGGGCAAAAAACCTAATCTAAAACCTACAGAAGGGTAACCGAAAAAATATCGGCCTCCATAAAAACCCCCGTAATAACCGGGGCGTGCAGTCACAGCAAGTGCATTAACTCCCCTGCTAAAACCTATACCTACTGCACTCCGGGCAACACTCACCCCTACACTTACATGACCACCACCACCGTGGAAGCCGCGCTGTGCGCTAGCATCTGACGACATCCCAATCACCATTAAACCTGACAAAGCCAGGCCGGATGCAAATTGAACTAACGTTTTCATTTTTTTAGAAGAATTTTAAAGTATCAAACCTTTTAACTTTCATTTAGACTAAACCCGGTATGCAGGGTTTAATTCTAAAAAACACTTTTTAATTGATTTATATGCGAATAACGGCCTAAATCAATCATTTATTCATTAACGCAAAGCAGCCTATCCATTGATACATGAACTTATTTTGTATCAAAATTATTACGACTGCGGACTAAAAAGTGCAATTCTCCGGCCTGTGTGCTATTTTTTTACCTCAAAATTAAATACGCTGCTGCCTGCGGCGCCATTGGTACTAATACCCTGTAACACGCCTATATATTGCCCCGGCTTATCACCGGTAAAAAACGATACCTCGCGGATCCCTTTTGCACTGCTTTCAATATTTGGTGCCCAGTACAAAACATTTCTGAAGTCGGGCAGACGGCTGGCTACCTGAGTATCGGTATCATAAACCGGCGAGTAAAAAACCCGTTGCAGCTGCAGACCTTCGTAGTCAAGTACTATTGCATGCGGGTCCATATCCAGGCCACCAAGATCGCCTTTATAAGTGGTATAACTTAAAATTCCCTGTGCAGCCGATGGCCCCCAAAAATAACGATCACGCATTACCTCAAGCCTTTTAATTTTTAAAGGATCAAGCGCCACAACTTTATCCATATTAAAAATTGGAACACCATCCAGTAAAACCATGGGGTCTCCGTCAAGGAAGCCTTTTTCACTGATCACTTTAATGTGGAAATGATTATCGCTTTTTACCAGGTACAATTCGTGGATATATTCCCGTAAAACTTCTTCCATGGTTGTAAACCGTGTATAATCATCAAGCTTATAAGTTTTGTAGGGTTTACCAAAAAACCCATCACTATCTACCATTGGTGTCCTGTATTTCTTGATCTGGCTGCCTGAATACATATTAAGTACCTGCATACCCAGGCTGGTGTTTTCAAGCGAACTTTGTATGGACGGTTCCAGGCTAAATTCGGGCAATGTACTTTTTGAATATTGTTCTGAAAACGGACTTAAAACATCAATCCGGTAAAGGCTGTCGTGCTCGGTATTGGTTTGGACCACTATTTCGCCCGGCCCGAAAAAATCTTTGGTATTAAACAAAAGTCGTCCGGTTGAGTCACTGCGTGATGAGAACAATTGAACCCTTTTACCGGGCACTCCCAAATAGGCTACTACATCGCTTACTGGTGTATTATTAGCAGTACTTACCAGTTTTCCGGTAACCAGGTGGCCGTTAAACTCGGGTAACCAGGTAAACGCGGTAGACTTGTTACTTAATACATCGTCCCATTTAAATCGGCGCCAGCCCTGGGTAAGCATCAGGTTATCTGCGGCCTCGGCGCTGTTCTCTTTCAGGTAAAAACCCGGTGATTCAATACTACCTTTCAAATCAGAACTCAGCCAGAAATAGGCTGCGATATCGCTTTCATCTGCGGTTTGGAAACTGTCCAGACGGTATACTGAAAGCGACAAGTCTGCCCTTTGCAGCTTACCATTAATATCTTTTGCCGCCAGGGCAACATTCACTTTTTTACGGCCGCCATATTGTTGCTGATCGGTACTGACTTCAACATTCAAAAGCTGAGTAGTGGGTCGTTTAAAATATAACCTTTCAGCCACCGGGCGTCTTTGACTATTAAAAATAGTAATATGCGATATTCCTTCGCCTAATTGGCTTTTGTCGATGGTAAAAGAAGTGGTCCCGTTATTGAGGGAAGCATATTTGGCAACTTTAACAACCTGGCGGGTATGTACAAACAAATAAACATCAGATCCGGTTTGATCGGTCAGCGCATTCACATTCACAATCAGCTGTGCGCCATTGTCCTTTAGCTGTATTCCGAAACCCTGGGTACTTGCTGCAGGAAGATCTACTACTATTGGTTTAGCCTGAGCACTTCTAATAATTGCCCTATAGCTACCGGCCACAGCGGGCGTAAATGTAAAGCTACCCAAGCCAAATTTGAGGGGTCGGAATCTGGCGACAGTATCATTCTTCTGATCGATAACTGCACCGGAAAAATCAATACCTTTTCCATCTTTACCAACAGCTCTGAAACCAATTTTAGTGGCAATTCCGGCAAGCAGGCTACCACCCTCCGGAAAAAACTGAATATCAATTGCTGGTCTGTTAGCTGCAATAGCTCCGGGTACGATCTGGGGATTTACAATGGTAAGCGGCTTTTCAAAATAATAATCCGGACTAAAGTTTTTCATCCAGTTGGTATAGGCACGCAATTTATAGCTGCCATTTGATACCGTTACAGGAATATATACCGAACCACTACCTACACCATTCTTTAGCTCAATTTTGGTTTGAAGTACAGATACCTGGCTATTGTCCAATACATCAATGTAAGCCACTTTGCTCAGGTTTAAAGGCTTGTGCACAGTGCCATCTACCACATATATTTTAAACCACAGTATCTCGCCTGTCAGGTAAGCACTTTTATCGGTATGAACAAAAATCTTTTCCTGAAGTGCATTCTGACCATATCTTTCAAAACTGCTCCGAACCGGATCAGTTTGCTGCGCCGAACTCGCAAAAGTGATGAAAGATGCCAGAGCAGCCGCACCGATAGTTTTTTTAAGGAAGCCCGTTAATTGTTTCATAGCTTTATAGGGTATACCTGGTATTTTTCAATATATCATTTATCGGGTTGATCAGTAAAAACTGACCGGCCCTTCCGTATCATTATTCAATTTAATTTCCTGCGTCTATCCAATAGCCAGGCCTTATATTCGTTCCGCGCAGGGTACAATCAACACAGCTCGGTAATGATGCCGACCAACCCAAAATTGGTCCGCGGGGCACCGCGATAGGCAATACCGGAATATGGTACCCCGTGAAAATATACGCAGCCACCTGATTTGCCGTTCCGCCACCACTCAGGTGCGCAACATAGTAATCAGAATCAAGTGTACAGCCGCCGTAATAGTTGTCTGCCCGCCAATTCGGCAGGTTGTGGTTATCAATAAATATGCGGGTTTTAGAAGGTGTTCCTGCTGTAATATAGCCTATTACCACCTCGGCAGGATTGGTCTGGCAATGAATATTGCCCGGCAACTCGGAGGGCTGGGGATCGAAAATTGTACCCAACGATTCGGTATTATTCTTCAGCTGCTGGTAATAATTAAAGGCATCCGGCGTCAATACGTATTGCTTCACCTGTATGGTATACCTGTTGGCTATTTTTTCAGAAGTTGAAGGTATTGTGCTGATCAGGTTAGCTGCCACCACATCGTTCACTAATTTTGCTGTCGAGTTTAATATGATACTGGTAGAGGTATCGCTCCTGAAGCAGGCATAAATTTGTTGTTCCTGAGGCCTGGCAAGTACCGTATCTACCGGGTATTTTGAATAGTAGCCATAAGAGTTATAGGCCGAATGGAACAAGTAAGTATCGGTAAACTCCCAGCGATAATATCTTGAGCTGTTGGTTGCATCATGCGTATCCGAATAAATATTGATGCCATCACTCTTTACCCGGTAATAAACGCTGTCAATAGGCGGCGAATTTTTAGATGAAACAAAATCCGATTGGTAGACCTCGCCATTTGAAGTCACTATTTTAATGCTGTATTTCACCGCAGCATTTGAATTGATAATGGCACCGATATAGGTTCCGTTTCCCTGTTCAATTACCGGATAATTAAGGCCCCCATCAGAGATGATATTGATAATAGCTCCTGTTTCGGGCTTCGCTGATAAGTTGGACGACAAAGGAACAGTGCGGCTTAATCTGATGATCGAAGCATCTGGTCCGGTATTGATCACCCCTTCAACTACCAGGTAATTACCTCCGGAAGAAATTATTTTAGGGGTGTATGCTTTTTTACAACCGTAGCCAAAAGCCAAAGCCATAAGCAAAGCGCCTGCTAAAAACTTCCCGTATTTTCCTGCTTCTTTATTCATGATTCTTTTTACGATCGATTTAACATCGTTATTTTCTTTCATCAGAAACGGATATTATAATTAACAAATGGAATTGGGCGGGCAAATATCGATAATTGATAACCGTTAATCACTCCCCCCTGTTCCTGAAAATAGGTCGAATAGGCATTAGCACGTCCGGTAAGGTTATAGATACCTACAGACCATGAATTATGCGTTAGCTGATGTACCTTATGGTTGCCTTCAATATTAATTGACAGGTCGGTCCTGAAATAATCAGGTATCCGATAAGCATTCCTATCCGAATAATAAACCCTTTCGGCATTGCCATAACCATACTTGGCAATTGGCAGTGTAATAGGCCTACCAGTGCTATAGGTAAGATCAAAGGAAACGCTAAATCGATGACTTACCCTGTAATTACCGTTAAAGTTAAAGTCGTGAGGCTTGTCATAACTGGCGGGGTAAAAACTACCCTTATTGATGAGTTCACCTGCATTGGCATCATCCTGCTGCAGGAAAGTGCGCGAATAGGTATAGCTTATCCAACCATTGAGTTTACCGGCAGTTTTCTTCAACAGAAATTCAACTCCGTAGGCTTTACCTTTGGTATTGATCACTTGCTGCTCAACATGGTCATTCAACAAAAGTGTTGCACCGCTTTTATAGTCGAGGTAATTATTAATGGTCTTATAATATACTTCTACCGAAGTCTCGATGGTGTTAGCAGCAGCGTTTTTATATAAACCCAACGAAATTTGCTGACCAAACTGAGGCTTTATATTAGGATCGCTCAACTTATAAGTATCTGTAGGCGATATTGAAGTAGTATTGGAAAGCAGATGGATATACTGACGGAGGGTATTGTATGCCGCTTTGAGCGACAGATCATCGTTTAGGTTATAACGTGCGCTAAGCCGAATTTCGGGCCCTTTATAGGTGTTGATCACTTTTCCTTTTCCATAGGTTGTACTATCGGTAACATTGAGTGAATTTTTAGGCAGACCGGGTGCGTAATGGTCGACCGTTTGTGCACCCAGGTAGGCATACAACGAATAACGTATACCTGCACTTACCGAAAAATCGGGTGATATATCATATTTATCGCCCAGATATATTGCATTTTCTGATGCCTGTTCCTGTGGTACAATTTGCGGAGCGATAAGCGATTTGGCACCTTCCGGTAGTTCGCGTCCAGGATTCATCCCATAATAAATGGTACTTATACCGAAATCGATCGTATTTTTTGGATTCAGGTAATAGTTAAAATCAAGCTTGCCATTGTATTGGTTTATGCCGAAGTCGAGCTTATAAGCATCCACAGGGTTTTGGGTGCTTGCAACATTGTAATCGTAATGATCATAACCCAGCAGAAATACACTGTACAATTTGTTATTAAAATTATGCTTCCATTTGATGTTAGCATTCCTGTTACTGTAAGCATACGAGGTATCGCTGTTGAGCCTGAACTTATCCTTACTAAAGTAACCCATCAGGTAAACCGTATTTTTATCGTTGATCTGACTGGTGATACCGAGGTTAAAATCATAAAACGAAGCCGAACTGTGTTTATAGGCATCGGGTAATAGGCTTAGTAACCAATCAGAATAGGTGGTCCGTGCGCCAAAAATTATCGATGTTTTATCTTTAATTATCGGCCCTTCAACATTGATACGGCTGGTAAGCAAGCCTATACCTGCCGAACCTGTAAAGTTCTTTTTATTGCCATCCCGGTCGGTTACTTCTAAAACAGATGAAAGGCGACCTCCGTATTTCTCGGGTATCGAACTCTTATATAACTCGATGTTCTTTACCAGATCGGGGTCAAATGCAGAGAAAAATCCAAAGAAATGCGATGGGTTGTAAATGGTTGCGTCGTTGAACAAGATCAGGTTCTGATCAGCGGCACCGCCCCTTACATTAAATCCGGTGGTAGCTTCCCCAACCGATTGTACACCTGGCAGTGTTAACACTACGCGCAGCACATCGGCTTCGCCAAAAGCTGTTGGAATTTGTTTTATGCTCCTGATGTCGAGTTTATTAACCCCCATTTCCACACTTTTAACGTTCGCAACTTTCTCCGCAGAGATGGTAACCTCTTTTAATGAAGTTACCTGTTCCTGCAGTTCGATGTTTAGTTTGCCATCTGAGTATAAAACAATTCTTCTGCGTGTATCTTTCATACCCAGACCCTTAATGATCAGGGTTTGTTTACCGCGCGGTATTGTAAGCGAAAAATACCCAAACTGGTCAGTTGCCGTACCGGTTTTGGTATCAGGCACATAAATACTTGCTCCTATTACTGCTTCGCCCGTTTTCAGGTCGCGCACATAACCGGCAAGTGTAGCATTGCCAGCTTTGATCGTATTTGTCCTTATCCCTATTTCGTAAAGTTTGTTTTCTGTAGTGGCATCGGCAACTTTCTCCTGTACCTGGTCGGCCGAATAATCGGTAACCGATGAAGCCGGGGTCGCAACAGACTGGGTACTGGTAAAAAAGCCGGGGGGCAGGCTAGCTGCTATCTGCCTTCCTTTACTTAAAAAAACATTTGCATCCTTTATGGTATAATTAAAATCGGTACCATGAAAAACCAGATTAAGCACAGCAGGCAGTGTACGGTCGTTCACCTGCAGACTTACTTTTAAGCTATCAAATTGCGCCGGATTATAATAGAAGTGAAAACCGGTCTTTGATTCCAGGTCGCTCACCACTTGTGCAATGCCAGCCTGCTGATAGCTTACACTGATCGTCTTCCCGTTGTCCTGCGCCGAGGCCAGTTTAAATAGGAGTGCGAGACACAAGCTTAATAAGTATATTTTTTTCATCAGAATAATTGTTCGTTCAAAAAGAGTAATTGGCAGATACAGGCCTCAAATATGCTTTTCAGCCTTTTTTTACTTTAAAGGCGATCGTAATAAGCAGCCAGCATCGCCATCGCCAATTCAGGCGTTTCTCTGAAGGTGATATTATTGTCTCTCAGGTATTTTTGAAGCACCTGCTTTTTGTCTTTCAGCACACTATAAAATGCTCCCTGACTGTCAACTTTATACCAGGTATTACCTTTTTTCAGAAAATAGTCATGGCTCTCTAAAAAGAAGGTTTCAACCGCACTTTCCATCGAGGTGGAGTGCTGAATTGTTTTGATGTGCCGGGCCAAAACTTCGGTCTTGCCCGAATAAAGTTGTTCGTAAAAGCCGGTTGTCAGTCCCGATTTATCGTTGAGAATCGTGTCTGTATTTAGCCTGACGAAATGATGCCCTGCGAAACTAAATTCGCTCACCCTTTCTTTATTCAGGCAATAAAGTGAGAAATGATTGTACAATAATGCCACCAATTCGTCCTGGTATATATCGTACATCATTGGGACGCCAGTATAAGTAAAGCCATCATATTTTACCGTTCCTGCCTCCAGCGATTGTGCATCTAAAGGATAAAGCGCGGTACCTTTGATGTTACGATCATAAGCCTGATACTCCTTACCGCTGAATAATCGGGATTGCTGACCGAGTGCTATATAAAAATTTGAGGTGACCTGAGCCAGGCTTGCCTGTACCACAGTACTGTCGCCGGATGACTGTTGCCCGGATACTTTCCCGGCAAAGAGCGTAGTAACAATAAGAAATGCAACCAGTCTGGGGAAATGTCTTTTCATTCAATAAAATATTTTAGGCTATTCGGGTTGGAAAACTAATTCGCGGATCGATCAGGATCAAACGATATTCCTAAAAACACACGCAAACGCATATTAAAAGGAACTGAAAATTACTAAAATTTTAGTTAGTCCGGCATATGTGTCGGCTTTTTTACAATTTTTTTTTGCCAGGAGTCTGTTAAACGAAAAAAGCCCCGGGAGTCCGGGGCTTTAAAAATCATTTACAAAATTGTTAAAGTTTACGTTTTACTTCTACGTTTTCGTATGCCTCAACAATATCACCTATTTCGATGTTGTTATAGTTCTGGATATTTAAACCGCATTCGTAACCGGCATTAACTTCCTTAACATCATCTTTAAATCGTTTCAATGATGCCAATTCACCGGTAAATATTACAACACCTTCGCGAACGATACGAATCTTGCTGTTACGGGTTATCTTACCGTCTAACACCATACAACCTGCAATGGTGCCCACCTTACTGATCTTGAAGGTTTCGCGTATCTCAACGTTGGCAACAATTTTCTCTTCAAATGTAGGCGCAAGCATACCTTCCATCGCAGCTTTGATCTCGTTGATCGCATCATAGATGATAGAATATAATCGGATATCGATCTGCTCCTGTTCGGCCAGTTTACGGGCTCCACCTGATGGGCGCACCTGGAAACCGATGATAATGGCGTCTGATGCCGAAGCCAGCAATACATCCGACTCGGAAATCTGACCTACAGCTTTTGATATGATGTTAACCTGTATCTGCTCGGTTGAAAGTTTGAGCAACGAGTCTGACAATGCTTCGATAGAACCATCCACATCACCTTTAACAATAATATTAAGTTCTTTAAAGTTGCCCACAGCCAAACGGCGTCCGATCTCATCAAGTGTAATATGTTTTTGTGTACGTAAGCCCTGTTCGCGTTGCAGTTGCATACGCTTTGTTGCAATTTCACGCGCTTCAACTTCACTTTCAAGCGCATTGAATTTGTCGCCCGCCGTTGGTGCACCTTGCATACCAAGTACCTGAATTGGTGTTGATGGTCCTGCATGGTCTACCCTTTGACCGCGTTCGTTGGTCAATGCTTTAACACGCCCGCTATAACAACCAGCCAGTATCGGATCACCTACACGCAATGTACCAGCTTGTACCAGTACAGTAGTTACAATACCGCGCCCTTTGTCTAACGCTGCTTCTATCACGGTACCGATGGCACGCTTATCCGGATTAGCTTTAAGTTCAAGTAATTCTGCTTCCAGCAATACTTTTTCCAGTAATTTATCAACGTTAAGCCCGGTTTTGGCAGATATTTCCTGGGATTGGAATTTACCTCCCCATTCTTCCACCAAAATATTCATGGCTGCCAATTGCTCGCGAATCTTGTCTGCATTAGCACCCGGTCTGTCTATTTTGTTGAAGGCAAAAATCATTGGTGCGCCGGCTGCCTGTGCGTGGTTAATAGCCTCGCGGGTTTGAGGCATCACGCTGTCGTCAGCGGCTACCACAATAATTACTATATCTGTTACTTGAGCACCCCTGGCACGCATAGCAGTAAACGCCTCGTGACCTGGTGTATCCAGGAAGGTGATCTTGCCTTTATTTTCAGGAAGGGTTACTTCGTAGGCACCTATGTGCTGGGTGATACCACCGGCTTCCCCTGCAATAACATTTGTTTTACGAATAAAATCGAGCAAAGATGTTTTACCATGATCGACGTGACCCATGATGGTTACGATCGGCGCACGTGATTTTAGTTGATTTGGCTCGTCAGGAGTATCAAGGTTAGCTTCTTCGTCCTGCGGTTTAACAAACTCAACCTGATAACCAAATTCCTCGGCAACAATAGCCAGGGTTTCTGCATCTAAACGCTGGTTGATGGAAACGAACATACCCAGACTCATACAGGTAGATATGATCTGCGTTACCGGCACATCCATCATGGAGGCAAGTTCGTTTGCAGTAACAAATTCTGTTACTTTTAAAACCTTTGATTGTAATTCCTGTTCCAGTGCCAGTTCTTCGGCATTGGCAGCAACATCATCACGTTTTTGCCTGCGGAACTTGGCGCGCTGGGCAAACTTACCCGACTTACCGGCACCGCTTAAACGTGCCAGAGTTGCTTTGATCTGGTCTTGTATTTCTTTTTCTGAAGGTTCTTCTTTAGGTGTTGATGGTGTAGTACCACGACGGAAATCGCCGCGACCGCCACCTGCACCAGGTCCTTTTCTAAAATCCGGACGATTGCCACCCCCGGGTTGTTGCGGCTGTTGCTGATCGCCCGTACCGGTACCTGTACCGTGTGGGTGATCTTTGCGTTTCCGCTTGCGTTTATGGTCGGCCGCTCCACCTGCAGTATTAGAGGATGACGCTACCGGACCGCCTCGTCTGGATGAATCAACCGGTAATTGAATTTTACCAATAACATTAGGGCCGGTTAGCTTTTCGGCTTTAGCTCTGATCACTTCATCTTCTTCAACTTCCGGAACAACAACAATTTCGGGCTGTGGTTTTGGCTCTTCTTTCGGAACTTCAACTACAGGCACTTCCGGTTTTGGTTCCGGTATAGGTTCTGGCTCCGGTTCAATCGTTACAACCGGTTCTTCTCTCTTTTCGGGTTGAACAACAGGTGCATCCAAATCTATCTTGCCGATAACTTTCACACCGGGCAAGGTTAAATCGCCTCTTTCTTCAACTTTAGGGGCTTCCACCTTAGGTTTTTCAACCGGTGGAACGTAAGCGGCTGCGCCTTTGATCAGTATCTCTTCGTTCTCAAAATCTCTTCCACGACGAGGCGGCTCAGCTGCTTTTTCAGTAACAAAGCCAGGCTCATCCTTCCTTATCTTACCGATAGCTATCTGCTTGGCTTCTTCCTTAATAATCTTGTCTGCAGCAAATTCTTTGAGCAGGGTATTATACATCTCATTGTCCAGCTTAGCCATCGGGTGTTTATCTACTTTAAACCCCTTAGCGGCTAAGAAATCGACAATGGTATTGATACCAATGTTCAGTTCCTTTACTGCCTTTATTAATTTTATTGATTTGTCTTCTGACATTTATTAAATTTTCTCTTGCTTACTTTTTATGCAAAAATACGATTTTAATTTTGCTTATTCTGTTTATTCAAACTCGGCCTGCAGAATAGATAATACTTCCTTAACAGTTTCTTCTTCCAGATCAGTACGTTTTACCAGTTCACCAACTGACAGGGCCAGCACTGATTTAGCGGTATCCAAACCGATACGTTTGAACTCGTCAATGATCCAACCGTCAATTTCGTCTGAGAATTCCTCGATATCCACATCCTCATCCTGCTCATCGGCCTCACGGTAAACATCTATCTCATAACCCGTTAACTTACCGGCCAGCTTAATATTGTGACCACCGCGGCCGATTGCCAGAGAAACCTGATCGGGTTTTAAATAAACTGCTGCTGTTTTCTTTTCATCGTCAAGTTTGATCGAAGTGATCTTGGCTGGCGAAAGGGCACGCTGAATATATAACTGCAAATTATTGGTGAAGTTGATAACGTCGATATTCTCATTTTTCAACTCACGAACAATACCATGGATACGTGAACCTTTCATGCCTACGCAGGCACCTACAGGGTCGATACGGTCGTCATAAGATTCAACAGCTACTTTGGCACGTTCACCCGGCTCACGAACGATCTTTTTGATAGTGATCAAACCGTCAAAAATCTCCGGAACTTCCAGTTCAAACAAGCGCTGCAAAAATTCAGGTGCAGTACGCGAAATAATGATCTTAGGGTTGGCATTCAACATATCAACCTTGCTCACTACCGCTTTCACACTGTCGCCTTTTTTGAAATAATCGGCAGGGATCTGCTCTGATTTAGGCAGCAATAACTCATTGCCTTCATCATCCAGTACCAAAGTTTCTTTTTTCCAAACCTGATATACTTCACCAGTTACGATCTCGCCTACGCGATCCTTATATTTCTTAAATATTTCGTCTTTTTCAAGCTCAAGGATTTTCGACACCAGCGTCTGACGCGCTGCAAGTATAGCCCGGCGACCAAAACTTTCAAGCGTTATCTGCTCCACAAATTCGTCACCAACTTCCAGGTCCTCATCTACTTTATGGGCCTCCGCAAGCTCAATTTCCAGATCGTCATCTTCCGAAAAACCATCTTCCATTACGGTACGCGTGCGCCATATCTCAAGGTCACCATTGTCGGTGTTCACAATTACGTCGCAATTTTCGTCGGTACCATACTTCTTTCTGATCATACTTCTGAATACATCTTCAAGTACGCTCATCATGGTTGGGCGGTCAATGTTTTTGAAGTCTTTGAACTCCTGGAAAGACTCAATCAAATTAATATTGCTCATTTTATTACTTAAATGATATTAAAACTTTTGTTTCTGTTATTTGCTCCAATGGGATAATGCTTTCAATCTGTTCGGCCTTTTTCCCTTTTTCTTTTTTTGTTTCTTCCAAAACGATAGCATCTTCGGTGAGGCCTGCCAATAGCCCTTCTCTTTTGCTGCCATCTGCCAGTTTTATTGCCAGCCTGCGGCCTATGTTTTTTACATATTGCCTTGGCAAAACCAGCGGTGTATCTATACCCGGCGACGATACCTCCAGGTTATAGGCATGCTCTATCACGTTTTCTTCCTCCAGATGAAAACCCACATGGCGACTGATAGCAACACAATCGGCAATGCCTATCCCCTTATCACCATCCACAAGGATGATCAGCCTACCCGGCGAAGGCATATTAATGCTTACCAGGTAAAGGTCGGGATTGCCGGCAATTTTCTCCTCTACCAGTTCCTTAACCCGCTTTTCGATATCCATTTTTTTAACCGGTTTTCAGGTAAGTAAAACAAAAGAGGGGGCTTCGGCCCCCTCTTATTCGTTTAATTACGGTGCAAATATAAATAATAATATTTGAAAATCAATGGCTTTTTAATAGCTGAATCGCAGATCAGTATGCCTGATAGTGCCTGGCTTTTCCATAGCCTGCAGTAATTGCCAGGCTGTTTTTGTATCGCCATAATCAAAGAAGCGCAAAAAATAAACCTGCCCTTTTTTAAAGGCCGTATCAGGGGTAAATACTACAAGGCTGTCCTTAACAACATACTTTCCGGGTTGTGCAGTTAAAAAATCTTTATCGTCCGTATCTACCGGCATTTTATAAACCGGCAGCAGCCCCTGCCAGACATTGGTATCGGTATCGCGGGCAATGTCGTTGATGATGGCTTTGTCAAAACCTGAGATCGTGATGGATCTGTTGGAATCTGAAAGTTTCATCACGATCCGATTTTCAGACACTCTTCCGGCACAACTACAGAAAAGAAATATTATAGCTATTGCGCTTTTTTTCATTACTTCAACGTCTCCTCAAACAACTTAAAAATCCGCTTATACTCATCGGTCCAGCTGCTGGGCTGCTCAAAGCCGTGGTCCTCTACAGGGTAGGGGGCCAGCCACCAGTTATCTTTATGCAATTCGATCAGTTTTTGCGTCAATCGCACAATATCCTGAAAATTCACATTCTGGTCTACCATGCCATGCAGCATCAGCAAATTGCCTTTCAAGCCATCGGCAAAATAGATGGGCGAGCTTTGGCGATAGGATTTTTCATCAGTAGTGGGTTCATTCAGGATGGAAGCTGTGTAGCCATGATTATAGTGCGCCCAGTCGGTCACCGAGCGGATGGCAGCGCCCGAAGTAAACACATCAGGTTCGGTAAGCAAGGCCATCAGCGTCATAAAACCACCGTACGATCCGCCATATATACCAACATGCTTCGGGTTTATACCATATTTTTCAATCAGGTATTTAACCGCATCCACATGGTCGCTCAGATCTTTGCCACCCATATGCCGGTAAACGCCGGTGCGCCAATCCCGGCCATATCCGGCACTTGCAGTATAGTCGATATCCATCACATAATACCCCTGATCGGCCAATAAATTGTTGAACATATACTCCCTGAAATAATGCCCCCAGGCATAGGTAATGTTTTGCAAATAGCCTGCACCATGCACAAACAACACGGCTGGTTTTGCCGGGTCGGGATGCTGAGGGATGTAAACCCGACCATATACATCGGCCCCATAACGGTTTTTAAAAGTGATCACTTCCGGGTCGCGCCAGGCGTAGGAATTAAACTCATCACTTACGGAATTGGTTACTTTGATGGCTTTTGAACCGGGCCTATTGGCTTGCAGGTACAATTCCTGTGGTTTGTTGATATAAGAATAGGTGATGGCCAGCCATTGCTCATCCGGTGAAAGCTCTACGGCATTTTCACCTTTCATCGAGGTCAATTTTACCGGATTTCCACCGCTTACCGGCAAACGGTAAAAATCCTTCACCCCGGGGTGGTCGATATTGGCGGTAAAATAAAAGGTCTTTTTATCGTTCGATAATTGCAGGGTCTGCACTTCCCATTTGCCGTTTGTGAGTTGTTTTTTGTTACCGGTAACTACATCAACTACGTAAATATGTGAAAAGCCACTGGCCTCGCTCTGGTAATAGAAATGGGTTTGATCCAGCCATCCTACATTGCCTTCATAATAATCGCCTCCAATACCCGGACCCGATATCCAGGCATCATCGTGCTGGCGATCGAGGATACTTAAGTGTCCGGTAGCCGGGTCGAGCTTCATGATCCAGCGATCTTTATAATCTTCCGCCGCGGCAACAACCACGGCGTTTTTGCCATCCTCGCTCCAGAAAGGTCCAAAAACCACCACGTCCCTATCTGCATTAGCCTTGGTCATAGCTTCCAGTTCTTTGGGATAGTCATGGATATAGGCCGGAATATCTTTAATACCGGGCAAGTCGGCCGTGAGCACTTTATATACGGTGTCCTTTTGAGTGTCAAAAATGAAGCTCTCGGAGGTCGATTGTGGCCCACCTACTTTTTCGCGGTTGGGAATTTCCTCCGTCCAGCCTGATGCCGTTACATAATTTGGCACGATGGTGCGCTTTTCGTCTTTGGGAGAAGTAATCAGACGATAGGTGATGAAACGGCCATCAGGGCTCAAAGCCTGATCGGATATTCCTTTATCACCTACATTGATCTCTCGCACCTTTTTGGGCTCCATCTCTTTTCGCTCCATCGAGTCGAGTTTTCGGTCGTTATCGCCCTTTTTGATCACTTCAAAGAGCTCCAGCTGCTGACTTTTCAGCCATTTTTCCTGCTTATTGCCGCCCGAGGCAATGTTTGCAGCGCCCGAGTGTTTAAAATTGGTCAACTGATCGAGTTCGCCTGTTCCCAGATTTAGTTCGAATAAATTATCGCTCCGCTGAAAAATAATGGCATTATCGCCTGCACCGAAGCGCGGACTGCTTTCCCTGTCGCTTGTACGGGTCAATTGGTAGCTAATGCCTTTTAAAAGGTTGTAGAGATAAATATCACCACCTTTTTCATATAGCTTTTTTGTATGCTTCTTGTTCCATTCGCCGTAGGATGGAATCAGCGCTTTGCGCTCATCCAAACTAAGTTTTTCCGGATTGAGGCTGGCAGTGGCGATACGGTATAATGCCGGCCGTTCGGCTTTTTCGGGATTCCAGTTGAAATAGAGTTTTTTGCTGTCATCGCTCCACTGAACCCGCGAAGGCGAAGTGCCGATCCATTTTGGGTCGCGCATTATTTTTTCCACTGTCAGCTGATCTGGTTTTTGAGAAAAAGCCTGGGCCGATAGCGCTATGAATAGCAGTGTAAAAAGTTTCTTCATATTGATATAGATCTTATAGACAGCATTTCTGGTGTCGTTAAAGGCAATATTACTATTTTTAGCATCAAATAATTGTTATAAATATGTTACAGGGTAATGGTTTCCTGGTTAGGGGATGGCAAAAAGGTGATGAAGTATCGCTTCAAAAAAACGCAGATAACCTCAACGTTTCGGCGTTCCTGACCGACCGCTTCCCATCTCCCTATACCCCGGAGGCTGCCCGAATTTGGGTCGAAAGCCTGCTCAAACAGGAACCTTTGATCAATTTTGCTATTGTAATTGATGACGACGTAGTTGGCGGTATCGGTATCGAATTCAGGGAGGATGTCTACCGCAAAACCGGACTCATAGGTTATTGGCTGGCAGAAGAGCTTTGGGGCAAAGGTATCATGACCGAAGCCGTAAAGCTGGTAACCGCATATGCTTTTCAAAATTTCGACCTGATTCGCCTTCAGGCTGGAGTTCTGAGCAAAAATCCTTCGTCGATGCGGGTGCTCGAAAAAGCGGGCTATGTAAAAGAAGGTGTATTGAAAAGATCTGTGATCAAGCGTGGTGAGATCCTGGATGAGCATGTGTATGCCATATTAAAATAGCAAAATGATCGGCAGTATATGCCGTCATGTTTAGAATCGAAAAACTATCACTGATCTTAATCCCTTAGTTCACCACCTTGCCGCTAATGTCCACCGTTTTGGCAAAGGGGTTGAGGTATTTGTTGGCAAGTACGGCAAACTCCCTGCGGGAGCAGGCACGGTGCACATCCAATTCGCCCGGTAATTTTAAAACGGGCTTCCAAAGTTTTTGGACCAGGGGCTGGAGCGTTTGGGGATCGGTCAAAGTATAATCGCTGATAAATGACAGCAGGTTACCAAGCGTAAACTTTTCACCCGGCTTTTCTTTGTTGAACCACAGGAAAAAACGAGTATACAATTCATTCATCACCGGGCGTATCTCTTCTGTGCTTACGGAATCATTCGGTTGAAAATGGATCTCGATAGCGCTTCCATTGATATTTTCGATACCCTTTAACAGGCCAGTGGCGCTTACCTGCTGTATGGCCCTGAAGTGCGGATCTTTTTGTGTTATGTCTGTAAAAGGCAACAGGTATCCTTTAAAGTCGAGGAGTTCGCCTTGTATGATGCGCACATTAAGGTGTTTGGTGGTGGTTTTAAAAAATGCGCAAAAAGCAGCAGTAGCTCCAACACCCTGGCCAAGTGTCATTTGCACTGAGGGATACATGGTGCTCACATTTACCAATCCGGTTACCGAAATGGCCTTTTCCGTAACCAGCAGGTTATCTACATCCCTGGCCACAATGGCCCCCAGTGGTATGGAATAGGGCGAACGATATTGAATCGTAACATCGGGCGCATCGGCTGCATAGGTCAGTGCGAATGAATTGTCGTAAAAGTTTTCACCAACACCAATAGAGGTACGGTATAATTTTGATTCGCGGCTATACGGCTTTTGCATATCATCGGGCACCATACGCACCAGGCCTATGGCACGCCGGCTTTCTTTCAAATAGGGAATCATTGCCATGTGATCGGCTGTACCAAATTCGTTGTCCAATCCTAAATTTTTAAATCCACGGGCAGTCTGCAGATAATATATAAGGCCAAGTGTACGAAGTTTAGCTTTTTTATAAAGCTCGTCTTTGTTATCCGTTTTTAACCTCATGCCGTTAATGCTACCTTCCGGCCAGTTCAGTACATATTTATCGTTGGGTATCGCAATGGTCTTTAAAATCGACTTGATATCTTTCCCCTTAAAATAATCATATAACGATGGGTCATAGCCATCGGGTTTTGCAATAGTTTTATCCTCGCCGCGACCAAAATCTTTCAGTATTGCAATCCAGGTAATGTCACCAATTTCATCCGGGGCACGATCGGTTACATTGGTAGTTTCCCTGGCAAATTTAACGCCTGCTTTAGAAGCAACTTCGCCGGTCTCGGTTCCGTCAACTAAAATTTTTGCTTCAACCTTAACGATCTCGCCATTTACCGTTATTTCAACTAACCAGCCGGTCCCATCTTTTTTAACAAGCGTCCAGCGTGTCTTCAATTTTACGGTAAGGTTTTTTACGGTATCGGTAATTTTTTTGAGGATGCCTGCACCTACCGAAGGTTCGAACCGCAGCACTGCATTATGTGACGTATCATAACCCAGGCGATTGCGGTAATAGTCGGTCACTTTACGCCTGAACTCACCCCAGATACCTGCCGGCAAATTGCGGTTTCCATCCAATACACACATACCGCCCATTGTCATTGTACCACCCAGCCATGGACCAGGTTCAACCAATAAGGTTTTCACTTTGCTGCGTGCCGCCTGTATTGCCGCAGCAACACCACTGGATCCGCCGCCGATCACCAGCACGTCAGTTTTGATGGTCTCGGCATGTACGCCAGTGAAAAACAGGAAAATTGCGATGAGGGTGAAAAGTCTTTTGGTCATGAATTTAAATGAGCAAACTTAGAACGCTAATTTAACGCAAAGCGTGCCTATCACAAAACTATTATTTAGCTGGTTTGTAAACTATAATGTTTTATGCAGAAAAACAACCGATGTTAATGTAAAACGGCTCTGCTGATACCCTCAGTGCCTGATACATTGCGTCAGTTTTCCGTCAGGATCGCGCCGGGCTTTAAAAGAACAGGCAGATTTACTAAATTGCGCTTAACCAATAGAACCAACAACCATGACAGACGAACAATTAAAATACCCGATAGGTAAATTTAGTCCTCCTGTTTCTTACACACAGCAAGCGGTGAGTGGCTGGATCAATGATATTAAAACATTTCCGGGCAAACTACGGCACGCCGTTATGGGCCTTACCGAAAAACAGTTGGATACCCAGTACCGAACAGGCGGCTGGACCATAAGACAAGTGGTACACCATTTGGCCGATAGCCATATGAATTCCATTATTCGTTTTAAATGGGCGCTTACGGAAGAAACCCCGACAATAAAAGCCTACGAGGAGGCCGACTGGGCGCTGCTGCCCGACTATCGCCTGCCCATTGAGCCATCGCTCAAAATACTGGAAGGCGTACACCAACGGCTTGGTGCTTTATTAGACAGCTTTACCGAAGAGGAATGGAACCGCAGTTTTGTTCATCCCCAAAGTGGAGCCACCGTGCCCCTTAAACGTAACCTGGCATTATATTCCTGGCATGGGAAGCACCATTTAGGGCATATTGCGGAGGCGGTGAAAAAGGCTTGATAAAGGGTATCAGGTATCGGATATCAGGTATCGGATATCAGGTATCGGTTAATAGGTATCGGTTAATAGGTATCGGTTAATAGGTATCGGATAGCAGGTATCAGGTATTGGTTATATCCTTATAATTGATACCTGATACCCATTATCTGATACCTGCTATCCAATACCCAATAACTCTTATTTACTATTTTTACCCCATGACTTCCCTACCCGGACTCGACTTTACCCTGCTGGGGCAGGACCTGCAATTACTGCCGCAAAAAGCAATCTACTGGAAACAGCAAAAAGCATTGCTGGTAGCCGATGTGCACCTGGGTAAGGTAGGGCATTTCCGTAAAGCCGGTATTGCTGTGCCCCGCGATATGGAACAAACGGACCTGGGCGAGTTATCCGATCTGATATTCCAGTATAAACCTGAAAAGCTGATTTTTTTGGGCGACCTGTTTCACAGTGATATGAATGCCGACTGGCAATGGTTCCGCCTTTGGAGGCAGCAGCATAAAAAAATACTAATACAGCTTATTCGTGGTAACCACGATATCATTCACGATAGCTTTTACATCGATTTGGATGTTGAATTATTTGACGAATTGCAGATCGGTCCGTTTTTATTGCTCCATGAGCCTCTAAGCGAAGAAATATTGAAAGGTATCAATGCCTATGTATTGTGTGGTCATATCCACCCTGGTGTCAATCTTTCCGGTCGGGCGCGGGAAAGTATAACTATCCCTTGTTTTGCCTTTGGCGAAAAACAGGCCATATTGCCTTCATTTGGCAGGTTTACTGGCAGGGTAGCTATCAGACACCGAAAAAGTGATCAAGTGTTTGGGGTGTTGAAGGAGAAGGTGATCGCGATAATTTGAAATAAATGCGGAATTCGGAATGTTAAGTGCGGAATGATTTTTTGAATGCGAAGTGCGGAGTGCCAAATGCGGAATGTTTTTTGAATGCGAAGTGCGGAGTGCCAAATGCGGAATGTTTTTGAATGCGAAGTGCGGAGTGCCAAATGCGGAATGTTTTTGAATGCGAAGTGCGGAGTGCCAAATGCGGAATGTTTTTGAATGCGGAGTGCGGAGTGCCAAATGCGGAATGGTTTTGAATGCGGAATGTTTTTGAATGCGAAGTTCGGAGTGCCAATTGCGGAATGTTTTTGAATGCTAAAGTGCGAATTGAGCCCATTTCGCAATTGACATTCCGCACTTCGAATTTAGATTGTTTCTAAATAAAAGTTTACCTTACTCATAGTCCACATTAATAACTATTTAATAAATACTTTTGCCAAATAAATCTAATTCATAATGAGCGAATTTAAGGAAACCTTTAACTCATCGCTGGGCAAGAAGCTGATCATGGCGTTAACGGGCTTATTTTTATGCACCTTCCTCATCGTGCACGTAGGCGGCAATCTCCTGCTTTTTAAACACGACGATGGTTTTGCATTTAACGTTTACGCCAACTTTCTGACGCATTTTCCGCCGATCGAAGTGATCGCCTATCTGCTTTACCTAAGTATCCTGGTACATACGCTTTATGCAATTGTACTAACGGTTAAAAACCGCAAAGCCCGTCCGGTTGGATATGCAGTTACAGCCAGCGACAATGCTAAATGGCAATCAAGGAATATGGGCCTGCTGGGTTCTATCTTATTCCTGTTTATTGTAATCCACATGAGCGATTTCTGGTACAATTACAAGTACACCGATAACGTGCCTTACAAGGAATATCGCACCGATCTTTCTTCAGGTATCACCCAATCGGTAGAATTTGTACCTACTTCACCAAAATTTGAAAACTCTGTAACTACAGAAAACAACTTCGAGATCGTGAGGGTCAAAGACCTGCACGAACGTGTAAAAGGCAGTTTCAGCAATGTTTGGTACGTTATTTTTTACGTGCTAGCTATGCTGGCTATCTCTTTCCACCTGCGCCACGGTTTTCAAAGTGCATTCCGTACGCTGGGTTGGGTACACAAAAAATATACACCGGTAGTGCAATTTGTGGGTACCTGGCTTTTTGCGGTGATCATTCCGCTAAGCTTTGCCCTGATGCCTATCGTTTATTTTTTTACCAGGAATTAATATAAGTTGATTATTTAGATTGGGTTGAATAGGTTTTTTATAAGGAATTTGACCAATAAAGCACTTAATCAACCAAAACAATACCGCCAAATATAAAAATATGAGTCTCGATGCTAAAATTCCCGCCGGCCCTTTAGCCGAAAAATGGAGCAAGCACAAGTTCAACCTGAAGCTGGTTAACCCGGCTAACAAGCGCAAGTACGACGTAATAGTTGTTGGTACCGGCCTGGCAGGTGCTTCGGCGGCGGCTTCACTGGCCGAACTGGGCTATAATGTGAAGGCATTTTGTTTCCAGGACAGTCCACGTCGTGCCCACTCTATTGCGGCACAGGGTGGTATCAATGCAGCAAAAAACTACCGTAATGATGGCGACAGCGTTTACCGCTTATTTTACGATACCATCAAAGGAGGTGACTACCGTGCCCGCGAAGGAAACGTTTATCGCCTGGCTGAGGTATCAGTCAATATCATCGACCAGTGCGTAGCACAGGGCGTTCCATTTGCCCGCGAATACGGCGGCTTGTTGGATAACCGTTCATTTGGCGGTGCCCAGGTTTCGCGTACATTTTACGCACGGGGTCAAACCGGACAACAATTATTACTGGGTGCTTACTCGGCGCTTAACCGTCAGATCAATGCCGGTAAGGTAAAGATGTACACCCGTACCGAAATGCTTGACGTGGTTATTGTTGATGGAAAAGCACAAGGTATAGTAACCCGTAACCTTAAGGATGGCAAAATTGAAACCCATTCGGGTCACGCAGTATTGCTTTGTACCGGTGGCTATGGTAACGTGTTTTACCTTTCCACCAATGCTATGGGCTGTAACGTAACAGCAGCATGGCGCGCACATAAACGCGGGGCTTTCTTCGGAAACCCTTGCTATACCCAAATTCACCCTACCTGTATCCCGGTAACCGGCGATCACCAGTCGAAATTAACCCTCATGTCGGAGTCGCTTCGTAATGACGGCCGTGTTTGGGCACCGAAAACAGCCGAACTGTCGCAAAAACTGCGTAAGGGCGAATTGAAAGTTACCGACTTAAAAGAAGAAGACCGGGATTACTTCCTGGAAAGAAAATATCCATCATTTGGAAACCTGGTTCCCCGCGATGTGGCTTCACGCAACGCCAAAGAGATCGTTGATGAAGGTCGCGGTGTAGGTGGTTCGGGTGTTGCTGTTTATCTGGATTTTGCTGAATCGATCTCCCGTTTGGGTGAAGATGCCGTACGAGCCAAATACGGTAACCTGTTTGATATGTATTACCAGATCACCGACGAAAACCCCTATGAAGTACCAATGCGGATATATCCAGCGGTACACTATACCATGGGCGGTTTGTGGGTTGATTATAACCTGATGACCACCGTTCAGGGATTGTATGCCCTGGGCGAGGCCAACTTCTCCGACCACGGCGCTAACCGCCTGGGTGCATCGGCTTTGATGCAGGGATTGGCTGATGGCTATTTCGTGATACCTTATACTATAGGTGATTACCTGGCTACGATCGGTCCGAAACCGGTCGATACCAAACACCCTGCTTTTGAACAAACCAAAAAAGAAGTAGAGGAACGTATCAACAAGCTACTGTCCTTAAAAGGCAATAAAACTGTTGACGAATACCACCGCGAATTGGGTTTGATCATGTGGGAATATTGCGGCATGGCGCGTAGTGAAGAAGGATTGAAAAAAGCTAAGGGCCTAATTCACAACCTGCGGGCCGATTTCTGGAAAAATGCCATTGTGCTTGGTGAGAACGAAGAGTTTAACTCATCGCTTGAAAAAGCCGGTCGCGTTGCCGACTTCCTTGAGCTGGGCGAACTGATGGTTGATGACGCTTTAATGCGCCAGGAATCGTGCGGTGGCCACTTCAGGCTTGAATCGCAAACCGAAGAAGGCGAAGCCAAACGCGACGACGAAAATTTTGCTTTCGTAGCCGCATGGGAATACAAAGCAGATAACCAGCCCGAAGTATTGCATAAAGAAGAGCTGGTGTTTGAAAATGTACATTTAACGCAAAGAAGCTATAAGTAAGAATTGAGATGTGAGATTTGAGATATGAGATTTGAGGCTCTTATCGAATAATTAAAATCTTTAAGCATGCATAATTTAAAGGAATTAAAGATCTGGAATAAGGCTATAGACTTAACAGTCGATGTTTACAAAGCAACTGCTTCATTTCCTTCGGATGAACGCTTTGGGTTGATTAGTCAATCAAGGCGGTCAGCCGTTTCAATTCCTTCAAATATTGCAGAAGGCGCTGGTAGAAATTCTAACAAAGAGTTTTCTAATTTTTTAGGTATTTCAAATGGATCATCTTATGAACTGCAAACGCAATTAGTAATCTCCAACAGGCTGAGTTTAATGGACGACAATACTTTGAACAATTTATTAACTCAGATTGATGAAATACAGAAAATGAACTTTGCCTTTCAAAAAACTTTAAATAAGTAACAGTAGTGGATGGATCTTAGACCGAAGTCTAAAATCCGGGTAAATATTAAGGAATTTCGATTTGGAATATGAATTGACTAAAAGTCTCAAATCTCATATCTCAAGTCTCAAATCTAAAAAAGAATGAGTAACGGAAACATGAACCTGACGCTGAAAGTATGGCGCCAGAAAAATGCGCAGACAGCGGGTAAATTCGTGAACTACAAGGCCGAAAGTATTTCGCCTGATATGTCGTTCCTGGAAATGCTTGACGTGGTGAACGAAGGTTTGATCCATAAAGGCGAGGACCCGATCCACTTTGATCATGATTGTCGCGAGGGTATTTGCGGCATGTGTTCACTGTATATCAATGGACACCCGCACGGACCAAAACGCGCTATCACTACCTGCCAGTTGCACATGCGTACCTTCCACGATGGTCAAACTGTAACCATTGAACCATGGCGCGCGGGACCTTTCCCCATCATTAAAGACCTTGCGGTAGACCGTTCGGCATTTGACAGGATACAACAGGCTGGTGGTTACGTATCGGTTAATACCGGTGGCGTACCTGATGCCAACGAGATCGCTATCCCTAAAGTAATTGCCGATGAGGCCTTCAACTCGGCAACTTGTATCGGTTGCGGAGCCTGTGTAGCAGCCTGCAAAAATGCTTCAGCCATGCTGTTTGTGTCGGCCAAGATCAATCAGTTTAGCTTATTGCCTCAAGGCCAGCCCGAGCGTTACCGCCGTGTACAATCTATGGTGGCGCAGATGGATGCCGAAGGATTTGGAAGCTGTACCAATACCGGGGCCTGCGAAGCTGAATGCCCTAAAGAAATTAAGCTGACCAATATCGCCGGCATGAACCGCGATTACCTCAGCGCCAAACTGTTCAGGCAGGAAGAATTGCATGAGCAGGGGCATGGGGAAGGATAACCGAACGGTGTCTAAAGAATATGAAGCCTCACCGGATGTTTTCGGGGGGGCTTTTTTATTTGCCGTATGTTGGTCCGGATTACAAATCCAAACAAACAAAAACCCTCTCTACGTTGGCGTAAAGAGGGTCGACCAGCGAAGCGCAGTCGGGGTGAGTTAAGAGGGATTACACCACAAACGTCCCGTTCCTTTCCTGCTCCTGGTAATCCTGTACAGTTTCAATAGCATTATCGATCACATCGCTCAGCGCAACGATAAAGGTGCCCGGTTTAGCCATGCTCATGGCGTATTTGATCGCTTCAACTTCTTTGGATACAATTTCGAAAGGTTTGTTTTGATCCACCGAATGGATGCCCTCTATCAGCAGGGTTAATATATTTTCTTCGGTGCGGCCACGCAAAAACTTTTCCTGACGAAGGATCACGTAGTCAAACATTTCGGCAGCTATTTTACCAAGCTCGCGGATATCCTCGTCGCGGCGGTCGCCTGTGCCGGCGATGATACCGATCTTTAACGGCGAATCGATATGGCTCAAAAATGCCTTGATACCGTTGAAACCATCCGGGTTATGCGCAAAGTCGATCATGAACCTGAAATCCTTGAATTCGAAAATGTTCATCCGGCCCGGAGTTTGCGCTGCCGATGGGATAAAGGTTTGCAAAGAAGTTTGGATATCCTCGGTTTTAAAGCCCCAAAGGAAAGTTGCGAGCGTAGCTGCCAGTACATTCTGTACCATGAAAGGCACTGTACCGCCAAAGGTAAGCGGGATCAGCAAGGTACGCTGAACGCGTATTTTCCAATCGCCCTTTTGTATCGTCACAAAGCCATTTTCGCTGATGCAGGCTATACCACCCTTTTTACAATGTGCTTTAATCACCGGGTTATTTTCGTCCATACTGAAATAGGCGACGTTGCTCTCGGCCCGGCGTCCGATCTTCACACAATAATCGTTATCAGCATTGAGTACTGCCCACCCGTCTTTTTTGACCGAATTGGTAACCACGCTTTTAACACGCGAAAGGTCTTCCAGTGTATGAATATCAGCCAAACCAAGGTGATCTTCCTGGATATTGGTTATAACACCTATATCGCATTGCCCAAAACCCAGGCCAGAACGTAAAATACCTCCACGGGCGGTTTCCAAAACAGCAAACTCAACAGTCGGATCGCGGAGAATGAACTCTGCACTTACCGGTCCGGTGGTATCGCCTTTGGTCATCATATTGTTTTGCACGTAGATGCCATCAGAGGTAGTAAAGCCTACACGGAAGCCGTTGTTCTTAACGATATGGGCAATAAGACGCGTGGTAGTAGTTTTACCATTGGTGCCCGTAACTGCAATGATAGGTATCCTTGCCGATTTACCCGGAGGGTATAACATATCGATCACATGGCCTGCCACGTTGCGCGGCAGACCCTCGCTTGGCGCTATATGCATCCGGAAACCCGGTGCAGCATTCACCTCCAATATCACACCACCGGTTTCATTCAGCGGCTCACTGAGGTTTTTAGCCATGATATCGATACCGCAGATATCGAGACCGATGATCTTGGAGATGCGTTCGCAAATGAATACATTTTGAGGGTGCACATGGTCGGTCACGTCAACCGAGGTGCCCCCGGTGCTGAGGTTGGCGGTTGATTTTACAAACACCTTTTCGCCTGCTGCCGGCACGGTTTCCAGCGTATACCCTTTTTTATCGAGCAGGTCGAGCGTATCCCTGTCGACACTGATCAATGTCAGCACATTTTCGTGTCCATAACCACGGCGAGGGTCGGTATTTTCTTTGTCGATCAATTGCTGTATGGTCAATTGCCCATCTCCAACAACGTGTGCCGGGTCGCGCAGCGCGGCAGCAACCATTTTGTTGTCAATAACCAGTACCCTAAAATCGTATCCGGTTATAAAGCGCTCCACAATCACCTTGCGCGATATTTTAGCCGCGTGCTCAAAAGCTGCAATGGCATCTTCACGTGTTTGGATATTGATAGAAATACCTCTGCCATGGTTGCCATCCAGCGGTTTAAATACCAGCGGGAAACCTACTTTGCGAATGGCATCATCCACACCGGCAATAGTGGAAATGGTAATACCACTGGCAACCGGTATCGCCGCATCTTGTAACATGCGCTTGGTTTCGTCCTTATTGCTGGCCAGATCTACCGCTATTGAGCTGGTTTTTTCGGTCATGGTAGCGCGGAAACGTACCTGGTTCTTACCATAGCCCAGCTGTACCAGCGACTGGTTATTCAAGCGGATCCAGGGGATGTCGCGGGCTATAGCCTCATCAACAATAGAGCCGGTGCTTGGTCCCAGGCGGGTATCTTCACGAATTTCGCGCATTTTCTGCAGGTCGGGTTGCAGGTTATAATCTTCCCCTTTGATAATAGCATCAACAATGCGTACTGCTGCTTCTGCAGCATATACCCCAACCTTCTCTTCTATATAGGTAAAAACTACATTATAAACGCCCGGCTTTTTGGTTTCGCGGGTACGCCCAAAGCCGGTATCCATGCCAGCAAGCGATTGTATCTCCAAAGCCACATGTTCTACCACGTGTCCCATCCAGGTTCCAGCCTCAACGCGCTGAAAAAATCCTCCAGGAACACCGGGCGAACAACGATGTTCGTGCAGGGATGGTATCAGTTTGTTAAGTCTTTCTAAAAATCCGGGTATGGTATTGCTTGGTTGATGCTCCAGTTCCTGCAGGTCGAGTCGCATCTGTATCAGCTTCTTACGGTTGGTACTCCAGATGTTTGGACCACGCAGTACTTGTATATTTTCTATCTTCATTGGTAGTGTGTCTTCGTTTGAGGGTGTTTCAATTTGGAATAAAGCTATAAAACTTCGGATGGTATTAAAAGTTTTAGGTTAAAAACCCTTGTTATGTTTAAAGTTTTATGTGCGCCTATGCTGTCATTTTTCTTTAATTTGCAAACATGCATCGGCGCGGGGCCGGTTTAAGCATATTGACTAAATAAGCTCACATGGTAAGTCCTAAAGGAAAATTGATAATAATTGGCGGTGCGGTAGACCTGGGCACCAATATCAGTACGCAGGAACATATCATCAAGCCTGATCATCTTAAATTTTTCGACCGCGGCATACTCAAACGGATTATAACGGAATCAGTTAACCACGAGGCCTCGGTAGTTGAAGTAGTGACCACCGCATCACAGATACCCGAGTTAGTGGGCATTGAATATGTGAATGCTTTCAACCAGCTTAATCTGTCGATCGTGGGCACCCTGCACATCAAATCACGCGAAGATGCGCAGCGTAAAGATTACCTGGAACGAATCCGCAAGGCTGATGTCGTAATATTTACCGGAGGCGATCAATTGCGCCTGAGCTCGATTTTTGGAGGAACAGAGTTCCTGCAAATTTTGAAACAGCGCTACCAAAAAGAGAATTTTATTATTGCAGGAACCTCGGCGGGTGCAGCGGCAGCTTCAACTAATATGATCTATAAGGGCCAAAGCAATGAGGCACTGATCAAAGGCGAAGTGCAAATAACTGCCGGCCTGGGCTTTATTGATTCCGTGATCATAGATACGCATTTTGTACAGCGTGGCCGAATTGGCCGGCTGATGTATGCGGTAGCCAGCAATCCGGGCATACTGGGTATTGGTTTGGGCGAAGATGCAGGATTGCTCATCACCGAAGGCAGCCAGATGGAAGCCATAGGATCGGGCCTGATCATTTTAGTAGATGGAAAAAATATGGTTGAAACGAATATTTACGACGTAGATCTGGGCTCACCGGTATCCATCGAAAACCTGAAACTGCACGTGATGTCTATCTATGATAAATACGATCTGCATCAACATAAACTTCACATCAAAAAAGTCTATAAGGTAGAAGAGGGCGTATTTATACGCGGGCAGGATAAGTAGAACTAGTCGGACGCAAAGAAATGAAACTAATCATACACGGCGGTTTTTTTAGTGAATCGGCCACCAATAAAGAGGTAAAGCAGGCAAAACAGGAGGCTTTGCGCGATATTGTGCAATTGGGCCACCAATACCTGCAAACCCATAGTGCTTTGGAAACGGTAGTTTATACTGTTCGGCTGCTGGAGGATAATGAATTGTTCAATGCAGGCACCGGTTCGCAGATTCAAAGCGATGGCAAAATCCGCATGAGCGCTGCGCTGATGGATGGCAAAAGTCAGGCATTCTCGGGTGTGATCAACCTGGAAGGCGTTCAAAACCCGATCGATGTGGCTGAAAAACTGTTGCATTTGCCCGACCGGGTTTTAAGCGGTCAGGGTGCGCAGGATTTTGCTTACAAACAAGGCTATCCCTATTATAACCCGGAAACGCCCCAGCGGCGCAGTGAATATGAGCAAAAGTTGGCAGATGCGCTGCGTTCAGGCACCGGAACGGTTGGCTGCGTAGCGCTGGATGCTGATGGCAATATTGCAGCTGCCACTTCCACCGGTGGTAAAGGCTTTGAAATTCCTTGTCGTGTCAGCGATTCGGCAACAGTAGCTGGCAATTATGCCGATGCCTATGCCGGTATTTCATGCACCGGTGTTGGCGAAGATATTGTTAGCGGCGCCGTAGCGGCCAAAATTGTTACCCGGGTTGGCGACGGTATGAGCCTGGAGGCGGCAACCGCCAAAACACTTGCGGAGCTAAAACCCTTTGACGGCTTTGCAGGGGTGATCGGGATATCGGCCAAAGGCGAGGTTTATCATTTAGACACCCACCCTTATATGGTTTGGGCGGCTTATGATGAGGGAGTGAAGGTGTTTGATTGATTGTTGTTGGAAGGTTGCAATGTTGAAACGTTGTAATGTTTAGCTTTAAGAATTAGAAATGACCAACGCTGCACCCAAAATCACGCTCCACCTTGTAGCCAGCCTTGATGGCATCATTGCCAAAAAAGACAATAGCGTTTCGTGGTTTGAAACGGCCGATACCTACGAAAAAGGGGTCACGGTAACGGAAGATGATGCAGCGGCATTTCTAAGAAAAATCGACTGCTATGTTATGGGATCACATACCTATGAGCATGCGCTCGAACTTGCCAAAAACTACGGCTGGGCTTATGGAGATACGCCAACCATCGTACTATCGCAACGCCACTTACCGGTTGAACGCAATAGTGTTGAACTATTTTCAGGCGATCTGGAAACACTGGTAAATGAAAGACTGAAACCGAACTATACCAATGTTTGGGTGGTGGGCGGAGCGGAACTGGTAAAAAACTTCCTTAGGTATAAACTTGCTGACGAAATCCGGCTATCCGTCGTGCCGATAATTTTGGGCGATGGCCTGCGGCTTTTCGATGAAACAGTTTCAGAACAAGCGCTTCGCCTGAAGGATCATTCGGCCTACAAAAACGGTATGGTGGAAATGGTTTATGAGATCAAAAAATAAAACAATATCCTCTTTTAAGTGATCCGGTTTATCTGAAAAATCCCTTAATCGTGTCCCACTTTAAAACAAAACACGCCGCAACACGTATTAAAAGCTGCAATTATAAATCGCTTTAAAATCAATATCTTAGCCGGATTGATTTTTAAATAGTTAACCAGAAGAAAATACCGAATGCGTTATACGCTGCTATTATTATTTATTATAACCGGGTTTTCGGCTTCGGCACAAATTTTCTTTTGGAAGAAGAAACACACCTTTAAGCCGGGCCTGCCTATCAAAGCTTGTGCGCTGGGCAAAGCTGCCATCAACTCCAATTTATTGTTGACAAACGACAGTGTAAAGCCTTATATTTATGATGAAAGCGAGTTTAGCCTGTTGTCGCGGGAGCGTGCATTGATTAAAGATGCGCGGCATAATATGAGCTGGCATATTTATAATGCAGCCAGTTACAATTTTAGCGACCTTGCTCAGTTATATATCAGGATGCACCGGTACTCGGAAGCCAAATGGTATTTTTTGCAGAGTATTAGTCTCTCTCGTCAGGAAAACGATAGTAAACACACGGTGGCAATCCTCGTTAGCCTTGCCGCGATCAAAGAAAATCTTGGCGATCTGGTATCGGCCCGTGCAGATCTGAACGAAGCACATGACCTGGCACAGGTTAAAGGTATGAAGGAAAAAGCTGAAGAAATTAATAAGATGATCCCATTATTAGGGCAAAACAAATTGTTATTTGTAAACCACTACGCCGCCTCTGTTGCGGATGGGAACAAAGATTTGTAAAATGTTTAAACTTTATTAACGCAATAACATTCTAATAAACATTATTTGTAATATTGTTACCCTAACAGGGAGGCAGTAGTGTACACTGTCTCTTTTTATTTACAAACTAATAACAAGCAAAAAGTGTTGGTATACTATTGCAACCCGGATTTAAAGAAAGTGAAGGATATGTTTAAGAAACTGTATGTTTTATTATTAATTGGAGCTGCACTCGCCTGCAAAGCTTCGCCCGACCGACCGCTGACAAAGGTAGATGGTTCAAACAACCTGCAACCTGATGCACAACAGGCCACTGTTTGCCGTTATGTTGCACAGCTGATATCGGAATACAACTATAAAAAAGTTGAGTTGAACGACTCGATCTCAAAAGTGGTATTTGATCGTTATATCAAACAGCTTGACGAGAACCATAATTATTTTCTGGCATCCGACCTGCAGGATTTTGCCAAATTTCGCCCGGCTATTTCATCCGACCTTAAGGAGGGAAACCTGAACGATATCTTTTATATTTTTAATGTTTATCAGAAAAGATACAATGATCGTATCCGGTTCTCGATAGCGCAGCTCGACAAAAAATTTGATTTTAATACCAACGAAACGTTTACGTTCGACCGGGACAGCCTGCCATTTTTTGCTTCAGAATCAGAGAGCGACCAGGTTTGGGCCGGGCGTATCAAATACGATCTGCTGAACCTTAAACTCACAGGGAACGATATGCAGAAAAATAAGGAAACGCTTAAAAAACGTTACCAAAATCTGCTTGACCAGTCGAATAAACTGAACAACCAGGATGTTTTCCAGATCTTCATGGATGCCTTTACCAATGCTATCGATCCGCATACCAATTATTTCAACCCGGCAAATGCTGCTAATTTCAACATAGAAATGTCGCGCTCGCTGGAGGGTATCGGTGCAACTTTGGGCTCAGAGAATGATTATGTGACCATTAAAACCATTGTACCGGGAGGCCCGGCAGATAAGAGTCACGAACTTTCACCCGACGACCATATAGTAGCCGTTGCCCAGGGTAAGGACGGTGAATTTCAGAATGTAATTGGCTGGCGCATCGAAAATGCTATTGCGCTTATCCGCGGTACCAAAGGCACAATTGTGCGTTTGCAGATATTGCCAAAAGGCAGTAACGTGGCTTCAAAACCCAAAGTGGTTGAACTGGTACGCGAAAAAATTATCCTGAAAGACCAGTCGGCTAAAGAAGAGATCAAAACCTATATTTCCAATGGCAAAACGTTGAAGATAGGTGTAATATCAATACCTGCTTTTTATATAGATTTCAACGATTACAAATCGGGCAATCGTAATTATAAAAGTACTACACGTGATGTACGCCTTATCCTTGATACACTGAAACAGGCCAATGTAGACGGCGTCATTATTGATTTGCGCGAAAACGGCGGCGGTTCCCTGATGGAAGCCATTGACCTGAGCGGACTGTTCATTAAAACCGGTCCAGTTGTTCAGGTACGTGATGCGCAAGACAAAACAGAAGTTGACAATGACGACGATCCTACTATCTCATGGTCGGGACCATTGGCGATCCTGGTTGACCGCTTCAGCGCCTCGGCATCCGAAATTTTCGCCGGTGCAATGCAGGATTATGGTCGCGCTTTGATCATTGGTACCCAAACCTATGGTAAAGGAACCGTGCAGAACGCTATAGACCTTGACCGCGTGATCAAACCCTCTGCACTTGAAAAGCTTACGCAGACAGCATCAAATAACACTGCTGGTAAAAAGATCGTTAATACCGGCAGCCAAAGCAAATATGGTCAGCTTAATTTAACAATTGCCAAGTTTTACCGGATCAGCGGTAACTCAACACAACATAAAGGTGTAACACCTGATATACAATTTCCATCGCTTATTCCCTTGAATAAATATGGTGAGGATACCGAACCTTCTGCGCTGCCATTTGATGTGATAGCTAAAAGCGATTATACCAAAGTTGGCGACTTTTCGGGTGTTGTTCCGCAACTGAAAAAGCTGCATGAGCAACGGATGAACACCAGTGATAGCTACAAATACCTGTTACAGGATATTGCAGATTTTCAGAAACACGATACCGAAAAATCAGTTCCATTAAACGAACAGCAGCTGAAAGCAGAACGCGATGCCGACGAGCAGAAAACCCTGGAACGCGACAATAACAAACGCCTTGCCCTTGGTCTTAAACCTATTGTCAAAGGCCAGGCTCGCCCTAAAAATGAAGACCTCGACTTTTTAAAGATCGAAGCGGGTCAGGTACTTTCGGATTTTATTAATCTTGGCAGCAAATACAGCAGCAACGGCACATCAACTGCCCAATAAAATATTTAGGTAAAATGCCAAAATCCCGCCTCTGCGGGATTTTTTGGTTTAAGGACGTCCGGACCATGATTCGCAGGAATTAGGCACAGCCCAGATGTATTTAAATTTGAACATGTTTCTATCACCAAACAATATTTATAACGATCCCGCCAAAATTTACAGACCCAATGCTAAATGACTAATGCCTAATGACCAAACAAAAAAACATATCTTAGATTTAGATTAACCGGCACAACGATGAAGAAAACTATCTTAATGATGATGGCCATTTTTACCGGCAGCTCAATTTTTGCACAGCAGATGAATATTAAAACGCTACCCTACCCCAATACTAAAAAAGTTGATACTGTAAATACCTATTTCGGAACTCAGGTGCCCGATCCTTACCGTTGGCTGGAAGATGACCGGGCCACGGATACTAAAGCCTGGGTACAGGAACAAAATAAAGTTACACAGAACTACCTGGCTCAGATACCTTTCCGCGACGCCATCAAAAAGCGTCTGGAAACGTTATGGAACTACGAGAAGTATAGCGCACCATTTAAAGAAGGCAAATACACTTATTTTTATAAGAATGATGGCTTGCAGGCGCAGGCCGTGGTATGGCGACAGATAGGTGAAAACGGCGCGCCCGAAGTTTTCCTTGACCCCAATAAATTTTCGGCAAACGGAACAACATCATTGCAGGGGCTCGACTTTAGCAAAGATGGCAGTCTGGCAGCATACCAGATTTCGGAGGGGGGATCAGACTGGCGCAAGGTGATCGTTATTACAACCGTGGACAAAAAGCAGGTAGGCGATACCCTGCGCGATGTAAAATTCAGCGGCATAGCGTGGAAAGGAAACGAGGGGTTTTATTACAGCAGTTACGACAAGCCCAGGGAAGGCAGTCAGCTTTCGGGCCTTACCCAATACCATAAATTATATTTCCATAAACTCGGGACACCGCAAAGCGAGGATAAAATTATATTCGGCGGAGAGCAAACGCCAAGAAGATATATTGGTGCCTACCTGACCGAGGACGAACGCTTCCTGGTAATCACGGCGGCAGAAAGTACCACCGGCAACGAATTGTATATACAAGACCTTGCCAGTGCCGGTAGCGGTATTGTACCAGTTGTCAATAATTTCGATAACAACAACTATGTAGCAGCAAATGTGGGCAGCAAATTATATATCCATACAAATCTTTATCAGCCCAATTACCGGCTGGTTACAGTTGACGCTGCTAACCCAACACCCATATTCTGGAAAGATCTGATACCGGCAACTAAAAATGTGCTCAGCATCAGCACCGGGGGAGGTAAACTATTTGCTGAATACCTGCAGGATGCCACTTCGCTGGTGCTGCAATATGATATGGCCGGAAAGTTAGAACGCAGCATTACCCTACCATCCGTAGGTACCGCCAGCGGCTTCGGAACTAAACTGGAAGAGAAGGAAACTTACTATACTTTTACCAGTTATATTTATCCGCCTACGATATTTAAATATGATATAGCAAGCGGCGTATCAACCGTGTTTAAAAAACCAAATGTGCAATTTGATCCGTCCTTGTACGAATCAAAACAGGTTTTTTATAAATCGAAAGATGGCACGAGGATACCAATGATCATAACATACAAGAAAGGTATTGTGCTGAATGGCAAAAACCCCACCTTATTGTACGCCTATGGAGGTTTTGGCGTTAGCCTTACTCCGGCTTTCAGCACCTCTAACATAGTTTTCCTTGAGCATGGCGGAATCTATGCTGTACCTAACCTGCGCGGCGGCGGCGAATACGGTGAAACATGGCATCGGGCAGGTATTAAAATGCATAAACAAAACGTTTTTGACGATTTCATCGCTGCTGCTGCTTACCTGAAAAAAAACAAATACACATCTACCGACTATCTGGCCATTTCGGGTGGCTCCAACGGCGGACTGTTGATCGGAGCGGTAATGACGCAACAACCCGGAATCTGTAAGGTGGCATTGCCGGCTGTTGGCGTGATGGATATGCTTCGGTATAATAAATTTACAGCAGGCGCCGGCTGGGCCTATGATTACGGCAAAGCCGAAGAGAGTAAAGAGATGTTTGAATACCTGTACAAATACTCGCCTTACCACGCCTTGCAGGCAAATAATTACCCGGCAACACTGGTAACCACTGCCGATCATGACGACAGGGTAGTGCCAGCCCACTCCTTTAAATTTGCAGCGCGTTTGCAGGAATACCAAAAGGGACCGGCACCGGTATTGATCCGGATCGAAACCAATGCGGGGCATGGTGCAGGCCAGTCGACCGAACAGGTAATTAGCGGGCAGACTGACAAATGGGCCTTCTTGTTTCAAAATATGGGTATCAACTGGTAACAAATAAACCAAGCCATGAATTTGAAACAACTAAGTTTCCTGCTTTACATGATGGTGTCTACCGCCTCTGTTTTCGGTCAGGGCAAGGGCCTTAACCTGATTTACATTGGCGATAGCATTACTGCCGGAGCCGGAATAGGCAGTGTGCTCGACTATCCAACTATCGTGGCAATAGACGAACTGCAAAAAGCGGGCATCTATCCTTTGCGTTCCTCAAATCAGGGACATAGCGGTTATACTACCCTCGATTTCCTGCCGGGGTCCAATGCCTTTATTGAATTAGAAAACGCTGCAAACGAATACAAAGGTGCCCATGAAACCTTATTGTTTTCAATTATGCTCGGAACCAATGATAGTGCTATCCGCGGTCCTCATGGTTCGCCGGTAGCAGTGGCCGACTATTATAAAAACCTGCACACGATCATTGACAGGCTGCTGAAGGACTATCCGGGCTGCAAGGTACTTGTACATCATCCCCTTTGGTATAGTCCTAATACCTATAACGGTGCCATGTACTTACGGGAGGGCCTTAACAGGCTGCAAAGCTATTTCCCACAGATAGATAAACTGATAGCTGATTATGCCCTAAAAAATAAAGGTCGCGTGTTTTTGGGCGACACCGAAGCATTTGATTTTTTTAAGGCGCATTACCTTACTACTTTTCAGGCCGAACAAGGTAACCAGGGTACATTCTACCTGCATCCTAACGAGGCCGGTGCAAAAGCTCTGGGAGGATTTTGGGCAAAGGCAATATTGAAGGTGGTCCAATAAAACAAAAGGCAGCCATTTGGGCTGCCTCTGCTAAGTTTATAATGGAAAGGTTACTGATCGTTCGAATCCTTTTCGTCTGCTGCCTTTTTTGACACCATAGCCAACTGGGGCTTTCCAATAACTTTATAATTACCCTCGCCCTGTAAGATGGCCAATAACTGGCCTTTATCCTGCATGGTTTTAACAGCCTGCGCCAATTCTTTATCGTATTTAAAATTAGCCTGATAACGGCCTTTTTCATAGTAGTATCTGGATACGATCTCGTTCTCCAAAACCTGTTTTATCTCTTCTTTATTTTGCTGCAGGTCGTTCTTTTTACTTTCCTGAAGTTTATTCTTCAGTGCCTCATATTCGGCCTGGATATTATCAAACTGCTTGTCTTTTGTTGCCTCTGTTTTTAAGCTGCCGACTAGTTTTTCGCTCGAAGTGGTGTAGTTATAGTTTTTGTTTCCCAGGTATTTTACAAAATCGTCAAAGTCGGCGTCTGACAGATGAAATGTTGCTGGTGAAGCCGGGTTGTTATGCGTATTGCGATATAAGGTAGCATAATCAAAGATCAAAAGCTTGGAAACCAGCGATTGGGTGATATTGCTGAAACGCTCCTGTTTGATAAAAATATCGGGATAAATTCCGCTGCCATCGTAAACAGAACGTCCGTCGCGGGTTTTAAACTCATGCATTGATGAATCCGCAACTTTTACTACGGTACCATCAGCTTTCCGGTGGGCGTAATCTATTTCCTGGATACATCTTCCGGATGGGATATAGTATCTGGCAATGGTAATTTTAATCAAACTGTTATAAGGCAGATTAAATGTTTGTTGAACCAGACCCTTGCCATAGCTACGCTGACCGATAACTACTGCACGATCAAGATCCTGCAACGAGCCGGCAACAATTTCGGACGCAGAAGCCGATCTGCCATTTACTAAAACTACCAAAGGAAGATTAGGCTCGATAGGCGAATTTTGAGTGCTGTAAGAGAAATTTTTGTCTTTGATCTTTCCTTTTTGCGATACTACTTCCACGTTTCTGGCTACAAAAAGGTTAACGATCTTTACAGCCTCCTGCAGTATACCGCCGCCGTTTGAGCGCAAATCGAGGATGATGCCGTTGGGGTTATTCTTTTGTATCTCGAGTAAGGCATGGGTAACTTCATCGGCAGAGTTTTCTAAAAACTTATCAAGCTTGATATAGCCCATATTGCCGTCAACCATGCCATAATAAGAAACATTGGGTTGTTTAATCTCGTCGCGAATCAATTGCTTATCTACCGGAACAGCATCGCCTCTTTTGATCTGCAATTTGACCGAAGCACCCTTAGCGCCTTTAAGTAATGCGCTTACCTGTTCGTTTGTTTTGCCAGCCAGGTCAACTTCATTGATCTTTACCAACTGATCACCAGCTCTGATATCAGATTTTTGGGCGGGAAAACCTTCAAAAACATCAGAGATATATACTTTACCATCTCTCGGAAAAATACCTGCTCCAATACCTCCATACTGGGTGCTTACATAATGCAGTTTATAATCTTCTATTTCCGATTCGGGTACAAACTCGGTATATGGATCCAGGCCATCCAACATTGCGTCAAGCCCGGTTTTGATCATTTTTGCAGAGTTAATATCATCTACATAATTGATATTAACTTCCTTGTAGGCCGAGGCAAAAACATCCAGGTTTTTTGATATCTGGAAAAGATCATCGTTAAAGCCAAAAGCTATGATCGCAAATCCTGCCAGCCCGGCGCCAATCGCCCACTTTTTATAAATACGTTTCATCACAAAAGCCATATGGCTGCCAATTATTAACAATAAAAATAAGTATAAGATTTTGTAATAGAAGAGGTAAAGAAATTATTAACTCAAAATTATGCTGGTATGACTAAAACAGCAATTGCACTTATTTATTGCCGAGCAAATATTTTTTAAACCCTTCAAAATCTTTACCAAGTGCTGTAACCTGCTTTTGCTTAGCATCAAGATCTTTTACCTGTTCAGGTATTACGATTTTGGCGGCAATTGGTTCTGGTAATACATCAGGAAATTTGCAGGGATGCGCGGTTGATAAAAATACACCGGCGACTTTTCCTGTAGGTTGATCCTGTTGCCAGTCTTTCAAAGCCTGCCAGGCAATAGCGGTATGAGGACAAACGATATAATTATAAGCCGAATCAATTTTTTGCAACGCTTCTAATGTCTCTTCATCATTATAGCTGAAAGCAGCGATCAGTTTTCCTGGTCCTTCGGGTTCGGTTTTAAACATATCGCGTATCCGCACCCAATTGCTGGGGTCGCCTACGTCCATTGCATTGGATATGGTTTGTACGGATGGCTTCGGCTGGTAAACACCCGAAATTAAGAACTGTGGCACAGTATCATTAGCATTGGTAGCTGCAATAAAATGACTGACCGGCAAACCCAGTTTCCAGGCCAGGATACCTGCACCGATATTGCCGAAATTACCACTGGGTACTGAGAAAACCACCTTGTTATGCCCAGCCCGTAAAAGCTGCGCATAGGCATTGAAATAATAAAATGTTTGCGGGATAAGTCTGGCGATATTGATGGAGTTTGCAGAAGTTAATCTGAACTGCTGATTCAATTGGTCATCCACAAATGCCTGTTTAACCAGTGCCTGGCAATCGTCAAAGGTGCCTTCTACTTCAACAGCACGCACATTCTGTCCATTGGTTGTCAGCTGTAATTCCTGGATACCGCTTACCTTTCCTTTGGGGTAAAGTATCGTAACCCGGGTACCCGGAACACCAAGGAACCCCAGGGCAACAGCGCCGCCGGTATCTCCGGAGGTAGCAACCAATACATCAAGCATCTTCTCGCCATCCTCCAGGAAATAGGCCATCGCCCGGCTCATAAAGCGGGCACCAAAGTCTTTGAAAGCTAAAGAGGGACCATGAAAAAGCTCCAGTACATATACATTTTCTTCAAGCTCAACCAGCGGAGCCTCAAAATTGATAGCATCCTGAATGATGGTTTGGAGGTCATGTTCAGGTATAGCGTCACCAAGCACGTGTTTAGCAACCTTAAAAGCTATCTCGGGTAGCGTATAAGAGCCAAGGTTATTTAAAAACTCATCATCAAGCCGCTCAATAACGACGGGCATGTACAGGCCCCTGTCCTGCGGCATACTGTTAAAAACTGCCTCTTTGAACGAGACCTGATTGTTGTGATTATTTGTACTGTATAGCTTCATTTTTTTATTGCGAAATGCGGAAAGGCAGAAATTCGAAGTGCGAAATGCCAATTGCGAAATTGAAAATCCTTTGTCCTTTCTCCTTAATCCTTTATCCTAAAACCTTCGGTCCCTCATCATTAATAGGAGAAACATAAGCGTTTGAATTGATCTGTATCGATGCCAATTGTTGTTGCAATTTCTGGGCGATCTGTTTTGCAGTTTCTTCATCGCGGGTAAAAGAAAATACCGATGGACCTGATCCGGATATACCAAAGCTTATAGCTCCACTTTCCATGGCTATTTGCCGCATTTCATAAAAATCGGGAATAAGCATGGATCGCACGGGCTCAACCAGCACATCCTGCATACTGCGACCGATCAGGTCAAGATCATTCAAAAACAATCCGCTTACCAATCCGGCAATATTGCCCCATTGGGTTACGGCATCTTTCATTAATATTTTAGTACGGATGATCTGCCTTGCTTCACGTGTAGGTACATCAACGTCGGGGAAAACAATAGCACAATATAAACCTGCAGGGTGCGGCAATTTGATCACATCCAATGGTTCATAACTGCGAATAAGCACAAAACCGCCCAGCAATGCCGGTGCAACATTGTCGGCATGACCATGTCCGCAGGCCATTTCTTCACCTTTACGGGCAAAGGGCAATAACTCGGCAACATCAGTCATATCATTCAAAAGGTTTTTAGCGGCAAACAAACCAGCTACCGTGCTGGCAGAGCTTGAACCAAGTCCGCTCCCGATCGGCATTTTTTTATGCAGTTCGATATCTAGGCCAACGTCGGGTCGCCCAATGTAGTTAAGGTAATGTTCAACGCTTACGCTAACCGTATTCTTTTTAGGATCAAGCGGCAGGCGTCCGTTATCGCCGGTTATTTTACTGATGTGGATACCGGGTTTATCGGTGAGCCGCATGATCACCTCATCGCCAGGTTCGTTGACGGCAAAGCCCAGTACATCAAAACCACAAACAACATTGGCTACAGTGGCAGGGGCAAAAACTTTAATAGAATCTTTCATTTATAATTATCGGGGCCGAGGCCCATACATGTATTCCCCGAAGGGTATTTTTTATTTTTTAGTTAGCACCCACGTTGATCAGGTCGGCAAATACACCAGCTGCAGTAACTTCCGCGCCTGCACCCGGACCTTTTACTACCAGCGGGCGGTCTTTATAACGGTCGGTGGTAAACGAGATAATATTGTCACTACCCGACATGATAAAGAAAGGGTGATTTTCATCAACCATTTGCAAAGTAATTGTCGCCTCACCGTTCTCCAGCTTACCGATATAACGTAATGCTTTTCCGGTACTCTCCGCTTGCTTTTTCAATTTCTCGAAAAAGGCATCTTCAGCTTTTAAAGCTGCATAAAAATCTTCAACGCTTGCAGCCTCTATACAGCTTTTTGGCAAAATATTTTCAATATGTACCGCTGTTGCTTCCATCGGGTAACCAGCATCACGTGCCAGGATCAGCATTTTACGCATAAAATCCGTGCCTTTAAGGTCGTCTCGCGGATCGGGTTCGGTATAACCTTTTTGCTGCGCCAGTTTTACAATATCGTGGAAGCTGGCATCACCTTTAAAGTAATTGAAGATAAAGGATATCGTACCCGACAAAATAGCTTCTATCTGTTTTACCCTGTCGCCGCTATCCATCAGATTTTTTAAAGTACTGATGATGGGTAAGCCTGCGCCTACATTGGTTTCGTAGAAAAAGTCGACTCCATGCTGACGTGCAGTATCCCGGAAAGTTTTGTACTGCTTATAATCGGCAGAGTTACCGATCTTGTTACAGGTAACAATAGAGATGGTCGATTTAAATATCTCCTCATAATGTTTTACCGGAACCGGGCTGGCGGTATTGTCTATGAACACACAATTGGGCAGGTTCATGGCTTTCATTTGCTGAATAAAGCCTGCCAGGTCGGCAACCTCACCCGATTGCTGTAATTCTTCCTGCCAGTTATCCAGCGGAAAGCCATCAGCATTAAAGATCATCTTACGGGTATTACATATCCCCACGATCTTTACTTGAATACCATTTTTTTCTTTCAGGTGATCCCGGTGCTGATTAAGCTGGTTGAACAGCGTTTTACCAATATTACCAGTACCAAGGCAGAATGCATGTAACGTTTTATTCAATTGCACAAAGAAGGCATCATGAACGGCGTTGAGTGCTTTGGCAAGGTCGTGTTTGGAAATGATCACCGAAATATTGTATTCAGACGAGCCTTGCGCAATAGCCCTAACATTGACACCATTACGACCCAATGCATGAAATAACTTGCCCGATATGCCCGGGGTTTGTTTCATATTTTCGCCTACTATAGCCAGTATTGCCAGGTCTTTTTCAATTTTGGGATGATCCAGCTTGGCCGCTAACAACTCAAGCTCAAACTCCTGGCCGATTACTTTTTGTGCCTTTTCAGCGTCAGCCGGTGCAACAGCAAATGTGATGCTGTGCTCTGATGACGACTGCGTGATAAGGATGATATTGATCTGCTCGCGGGCAAGTAATGAAAACAAACGTCCGCTAAAGCCCGATTTACCTACCATGCCGCTGCCTTCCACATTGATGATGCTGATCTCGTTGATAGACGATATACCTTTGATAGGTTGTGAAGACACCTTGCAATGGTGCTGAATGATGGTTCCCGCAAATCCAACATCAAAGGTATTTTTGATAACTATAGGGATCTTTTTCATAAATGCCGGGATCATCGTTGGCGGATAGATCACCTTAGCGCCGAAATATGATAGCTCCATTGCTTCAGTATAGGTAAGCTCTGGCAACGAAAAAGCTTTCTTCACCATCCGGGGATCAGCGGTCATCATACCGTTAACATCGGTCCATATTTGTATTTCAGCTGCATGCAATGCCGCACCGAAAATAGCTGCGGTATAATCGCTACCACCACGTCCCAGGGTAGTTATCTGGTTGGCATCGTTAGAAGCAATGAATCCGGTGACAAACAACATTTTATCCGGGTTCTCGTTCACAAAAGCCCTGATCAACTGTTCAGTTAGCACAGTATTAACTTTAGCATTACCAAACTCACTATCTGTTTTTATCAATTCAGACGCTTCCACATATAATGCTTCCGAAAAATATTGTGCTGCCAGTTTGCTGATAAGCAGGGTTGAGCAACGCTCGCCATAACTCAATATTTGGTCGCGGGTTTTTGGGGTAAGTTCGCGCAGGGTTGATACTCCCTGCAATAATTCCTCGAGGTGATTGAAATTGATCTTCAGCCGGGTAAATGCAGGGTTTTGATGTTGTACGTTTAACAGGGTGCGCACCATTTCGAAATGACGGGTTTCCAATTCAGCCAATTGGGCTGCAAAATCTTCGCCTCGTGCCGCTTTCTCGGCCATTGCAGATAATAAGTTGGTGACGCCGCTCATGGCCGATAAAACGACTACCGGTTTTTCGCCTGCTTCGTATTCCTTTTTAAGGATCTCGATCACGGTACGGATACTTTGCGCTGACCCAACCGAGGTACCTCCAAATTTTAAAATTTTCATGGTTGTATTAAATAAAAAAAGCCTTCCCCAATTTGGAGGAAGGCGTTCTGCTGGTTTCTTTCTATAGTTTACACCAAACGATCATCTTCCTCCGGATATACTGCCGGTGGTTGTTGTAGTTGTCGTTGTGGTGCTGATAGTTATCATTTTTCTGTCGGCCGTAAAGTAAACAGATATTTTTGGAATATGCAAATGCTAATTTCTTTTTGTCGCGAGAGGTAATTTTTGCCCTGGTTATTATTAAAATGGAGCTATTTTAAAGGCTATAGCAAATTCGATACCTTTGGAATCTTAATGGAGGGACTAGTAACTAAATCTACCGGCAGTTGGTACCAGGTAAAAACACCAGGCGGCCAGCGCGTGGATTGCCGTATCAAAGGGAAATTCCGGACAAAAGGCATTACCACCACCAACCCGATCGCGGTTGGCGACCGGGTAGATTTTACGATGGAACCCGAATTAGGTACCGGTGTGATCACGGAATTACACCCACGTAAAAACTACATAATCCGCAAATCAATCAACTTATCAAAACAAGCGCAGATACTTGCAGCCAACCTTGATCAGGCTTTCCTTGTGGTTACCCTGGCGTCGCCTCGCACATCACTGGGCTTTATCGACCGTTTCCTTGTTTCTGCGGAGGCCTATGATATTCCCGCAAGTTTGGTTTTTAATAAGCTCGATCTCTTTAGTGATGAAGGTCTGGAAATACTGGATGAATTTAAAGCGATCTATCAAAATATTGGTTACCCATGTTACGAGGTTTCGGCATTGGAAGGGACGCATGTCGATCAGGTAGCCGACGCGATCAGGAATAAAGTTACGCTATTCTCGGGTCATTCCGGCGTAGGCAAATCAAGCCTGATCAATGCCCTGCTTCCTGAATTGCAATTGCGGACCACCGAAATATCGGAATGGCATGATAAAGGAATGCATACCACAACTTTTGCCGAAATGTTTGAATTGCCGCATGGCGGTTATATCATAGACACGCCGGGTATCCGCGAGCTTGGCGTTATTGATATAGAGAAGCAGGAGCTGAGCCACTTTTTCCCCGAGATGCGAGCCAGACTAAACCAATGCCGTTTCAATAGCTGCCGGCATATTACCGAGCCGGGCTGCGCTATTATAAAAGCTGTGGAAGAGGGTGAAATAACCCTTTCACGTTACGAAAGTTACCTGAGCATTTATCATGGTAATGATACGCGGGCATAGGCTAGTGCTTGTAGGTTACTACCCTGATGCTTTGAGCTACGCCACCAAAGGAATAAGTTAGAGGCGTATAAACACCATTTTTCCAATAAGCAGGTGAAACCTGACCCTGATTAGAAACTATCCATCCGGCAACGTAAACATCGCTACCAAATACCGCTATTCCATCAACAGAAGGTTGAAAATTTTGTGCCGACAGTAAATTTAGAGTGCCATTTTTCCAATAGGCTCCCTGGCCGCCAATGCCCTGATCGCCGCCCATGAATACATTAATTCCGTCAGTAGTCACTGATAACAAGCCTCCTCTGTCAAAATTGGTTTGGACCCCGCTTTTCCAGTAAGCAGCAACATTTATACTTCCTGATCTGCTATACCCTGCAACATAAATATCGGCACCAACAAGTGCAATACCCCTTGCTTCCGAACCGGAAAGTGTATCCGCCAATGGGTAGCTGACATCATTTTTCCAGTATACTGCATATTTGCTGTTTACAGTGGTTACTGCCGAACCGGCAACATAAATATTACCATTGTTTTCTAAGATACCCAGGGCAAAGCTATCGGGTGAATTATTTGGAAGTAAATGCGCAGTGCCATTTTTCCAATAAACAGCTTTGTAATGCCCGTTGATCTTCATCGCACCACAAACGTAAATGTCGCACCCGCAAGAACCAAAAGTTGCGCTTTGCGACATGCCGACAAAGGCGCTATCGGCCAATACCACTTTATTTCCGTTAAGGTAATAGATGGCAGTATAGGCACCACCATTCGTATGCTCAATTGTTGCACTGATCAGTACATTAGTATCATGAACAGCTATGCTTTCGGCAGATGAGTTGAGCGAACTATCGGCAAATTTGTAAAGCGCTCCGTTTTTCCAGTATGCCGGAATCTGAAGGTAATTAGAGTAATTATTGACGTAACCGGCAACATATATATTTGTGTCGGTTACAAAGGTGTTTGGCGCAGGATTGGCATTTCCACCTGAATCAACTTTCTTGCATGAAACCACTGCAAGCAAGCCAACAAAAAAAATAACCATGCAAGCTTTGATTTTCATTTGAAAGGATTGTTAAAGTGGTTAATTTAGAGCAAAGCGCTTGTTAAGATATTTGTCATTAACAAACATCGTCAAAATTTTTACCTTTCCTATCTTCGTAAAGTTTGTATCCAATATTAAAATAACCAAATATGCGGGCAGTAATACAAAGAGTAACCCAGGCAAGTTGTACCGTAGACGGGAGTATAACCGGCGAGATCGGAATTGGTTTTCTGGTTTTGTTAGGCGTAGAAGATGCTGATACTGATGAGGATCTGCAATGGCTGGCGCAAAAGATTGCTTCCATGCGAATATTTGGCGATGAGAACGGGCTTATGAACAAAGCGCTGGCCGATATCAACGGAGATATTTTGCTGATTTCACAGTTCACGCTTTTCGCTCAAACTAAAAAAGGTAATCGCCCCGGATTTATCCGTGCTGCCAGACCCGACAAGGCAATTCCGATGTATGAGGCGATGATCAAAGAATTGGAAAAGCTTACCGGCAAAAAAGTGGCCACAGGGATTTTTGGTGCCGATATGAAGATCAGCCTTTTAAATGACGGCCCGGTAACAATAATAATGGATACTAAGGATAGAGAAAATCACTAATATTACTTTTATGGAGATAGCGCAGGCACAGACACTGGTCGACAACTGGATCAAAACTACCGGCATTCGTTATTTCAACGAACTGACCAATACGGCTATCCTGATGGAAGAGGTAGGTGAAGTAGCCCGCATTATGGCGCGGCAATATGGCGAACAGTCTTTCAAAAAATCAGATGAGGAAGTTAACCTCGCCGATGAGATGGCCGATGTGCTATTTGTGCTTATCTGTCTGGCGAATCAGACGGGTATCAACCTAACCGAAGCACTGGAAAAGAATCTGGAGAAAAAGAGCGTCCGCGATGCAGACCGGCATAAAAACAACGAAAAATTGAAGTAGTTTTCAGCTTAGTTTAACCAGTTTCTCACCTTCCAATACCGGGATGGAAGTGGTGATATCCACATTCAAACAAAACGCAATATCTTTTTCAATACCTAATTTTTTCAAACGCTCGCTATGCGACGTTTTAGCGAGATAATCGGGCAGATCGTCTTTGGCTAATTGATAAAGATCATTAGCCGCGATAGCAGGGTCGTCTAACTTGAAATCATTAGCTTTTAACTGTTCGATCACTGCTCCGGCAAAAATGGTATCTTCCAGATTGAAGTTATTCTTCCATCCGGCGCATACCAGCAGGATGTTTTCTTTTTGAACTTTAAGCCAGGTACTCAAAGCTGTAAGATTAAGAAACGAGCCAATAACGATCCTTTTTGCGCTTCTCGAAAGATGCAGGGCCTGGGTACCATTGGTTGTAGTTAATACCACAGTTTTGCCTGCTACCTTCTCTTTTGTGTAAGAGAACGGCGAATTGCCAAAATCGAAACCATTTACAACTTCGCCGTTTCGTTCAGCTGCCAGCAGGTAGTCCAATCCTTTAGTCCGATAAGCCATACATTCTTCTACCTCTGCAACTGGTATTATCGCTTCGGCACCATTGTCAATACCATAACAAATGGATGACGTTGCCCGAAAAATATCTACGATCACCACGATATAATCTTCCACATGATATTGAGGAATTAATGCAGGAGAAAGGCAAAC
>Ga0164296_1000347_pt1 | contig 56439 bp, 56 predicted proteins | sample GEODES057metaG_FD_113533 | JGI IMG/M metagenome (GOLD analysis project Ga0164296, IMG submission 113533) | Dystrophic lake water microbial communities from Trout Bog Lake, Wisconsin, USA - GEODES057 metaG | ecosystem: Environmental > Aquatic > Freshwater > Lake | place: USA: Trout Bog Lake...
GGATTAGATTATCCGGGCATCGGTCCGCAACACGCGCATCTCTACAAAATTAAACGAGCCGAATATGCTAATGCAACCGATGAGGAAGCTTTAAAGGCGGGCCTGCTTTGCTGCCAACTGGAAGGTATAATCCCTGCAATTGAAACGGCACATGCCCTGGCACACTTAGAAAAAATGAAATTTAATCCGACTGATAATGTGGTGATCTGTATTTCAGGACGGGGTGACAAGGATTTGAGTACCTATATCAAGCACTTTGGGTTTTGAATTTGCCCGTAGTCCATGGTCAATAGTCCATGGCATTTTACTTTAACTATGGTCTATGGACCATTGACTATCGACTTTCTAGAATATGAACCGACTAAACAAACTCTTCAATACCAACAAGGAACGTCTGCTATCCATCTACTTTACAGCTGGTTACCCTGCACTTGATACAACAGTAGCTATTGCCGAAGCTTTGGAAAAAGCTGGGGTCGATTTCCTTGAAATAGGTTTTCCATACTCTGATCCGGTTGCCGACGGGCCAACAATACAGCATAGTTCGGAAGTGGCGCTGCAAAACGGGATGAACCTGAATCGTTTATTTGAAGAATTGAAAGATATCCGTCAGCGGGTAAGTATTCCGATATTATTGATGGGCTACGTAAATCCAATGGTACAGTACGGCGTAGAAAGGTTCTGTAAAAAAGCAGCTGAAGTAGGTGTTGACGGGGTAATTGTACCCGACCTGCCGATGTACGAATATGAAAAGCTTTATGCGCCGGCATTTAAAGATAATGGGCTTAGCAATATTTTCCTGGTAACGCCGCAAACTTCAGAGGACAGGATCAGAAAGATCGATGGGTTGAGTAGCAGCTTTATTTACCTGCTTTCCTCTTCATCCATAACCGGTAAAAATCTGGAAGTTTCATTTGCAATTGAAGATTATTACAAACGCATTCAATCGATGCAACTCCATAATCCGGCTATTATCGGCTTTGGTATCAATAACCAGCAAACCTTTGATAAAGCCTGCGAATACGCTCGCGGTGCCATCGTAGGCAGTGCTTTTGTGAAGTTTTTAGGTAATGAAAGCTATTTGGAAAAGATACCGGAGTTTGTGAGGACGATCAGGGGATAGCCTCTAATCGCAATGAATTATTGGTTTTACCTGCCTGGCAATTTTGATAAATTCAACCATAGCCTCATTGCTTTCCGGGTAAAAATCTAATTCTTCCTCCAGCAAGTCATAGTCTTTATATACTATTTTCCATCGCGTTCTTGGACTGGCCAGGTGAAAGCTCTTTTTTATTTCCTCAATATTTTGGAATGGAATAATTTTTTCTGTTTTACGATCCGTCACAAATAAAAACCTGGCATCATAGGATACATTCAGCGATGTCATATAAACAACATACACGCTGTATAGTACCAGCAAAATTGCAATGATGATTATTGGCAATACGGGCAGATATAAAGAGATCAGACTAAAAGAAAAGAAGGTTATCACCCAAACCAATACGATCAGTATTTTTTCGGGGATGAGGCTGCTGGATAGTTGGGTTTTGAACAACGGAGTATTTTTTTATTATACTTTTTTTTCTAATCAAAATCTACATCGAGACTGATATAATTAATCTCTAAATCTGGGTTTTTCGCTTTAACCAATTTTATGAATGGTTTCAGTGAGAAAAAGCTATATTTTGAATAAAAATAGGCATAACATTCTTTGCCATTCTCAAGATACATTAATCTCCATTGCGTTCGCCAACTTCCCCAATTGGGTGTTGTTTTGATTTGTTGTATTTTATTTAATTCAGCTTTGAAATTCTGTTTTCGGTTTTGGATATATATAAAATCATCATCGTAACAAATGTCGCTGACGACAAACTTTATGACATATATACTGAAACCGCAAAAAAATACCAGTAATAAAAGTAAAATTAAAATTGCCGGATATTCAGAGACCATAAACCAAAATGGCAATGAAATAATAAGCAATACGCTAATTACCATTTTCTCAGCCAATAAATTACTTGATAAGTCAGTTGTTTCCAATAGAAGTTTTTCGATTACTCAAACTTACAAAGTTTTTAAATTATCCGCTCAGTTTATTGCACCTGGAGTCTACAAATATAAATCTAACTCCCCCTTGCCTTCACGCACAATCTCAAAATCTCCGGTTGTGCAATCAACGATTGTTGAGGCAATGTTGCCACCATATCCACCATCGATAACAATATCTACCAGATCCTGGTATTTTTCGTAGATCAGTTCGGGGTCGGTAGAATATTCGATCAGCTCGTCGTCATCGTGGATAGAGGTGGAGACGATGGGATTGCCCAATTGTTTAACGATCTCGCGCGCAATATCATTATCGGGTACACGTATGCCGACTGTCTTTTTATTGGAGCTCAGCAGTTTGGGTACCAGGTGACTGGCGTTGAAAATAAATGTAAATGGCCCGGGTAGTGCTTTTTTTAATACCCTGAAGGTAGTATTGTCAATTGGTTTGATATAGTCGGAGATGTGACTTAAGTCGTAACAAACAAAGGATAGGTTGGCTTTCTCCGGTTTGATACGCCTGATCTGACAAATTCGCTCAATTGCCCGGTGGTTAGTAATATCACAGCCCAAACCATATACCGTGTCAGTAGGGTAGATGATAACACCGCCTTTGCGCAGTACCTCCACAACCTGTTCAATGGCTTTGGGGTTTGGGTTTTCCGGATAGATCTTCAGCAGCATATAGTCCCGGCAAATATACCTTTCGGTAACTGTAAAAAAGAAAAAGCTACCTGCCTAAGCAAATAGCTCTTTTATGTTTGTCATGGCGCAATTGAAGTTCTGCACGCTGAAATTATTTACATTTCGCATTCGTCACTCCGAATTTCACATTATTTTACGCTTGTTTCGCTAACTGGATGCTGATGTTCAGTTTAATATCTTCGCTTACTACAATAGCGCCGGCTTCAGTAATACCATCCCAGGTTAAACCAAAATCTTTGCGGTTTATTTTTCCTGAAATATCAAAGCCAGCTTTCGTGTTGCCATAAAAATCAGTAGCAATACCACCATGTTCAACAGCTAAAGACACTGGTTTTGTTACACCTTTAATTGTCAGATCGCCGTTTAAAGTATAGTCTTCTTCACCATCTTTAATAAATGATGTTGATTTGAAAGTAATGTGCGGAAATTCGGCAGCATCAAAAAAATCAGGCGATTTCAGATGACCATCGCGTTGTTCCTGGTTTGTATCAATACTGTTGACATCAAGACTGAAATCAATTTTTGCGTTGTGAAAATCGTCGCCAATAGTTTCTGCGCTTCCTTCAAATTTTTTGAATGCACCGGTAACAGTTGAGATCACCAGGTGTTTTACTTTAAACTGTACTTCTGAGTGGGTAGGGTCAATTGCCCATTTAGTTAAATTTGCCATTGCTTTTCGATTGTTTTTACGATTATGATCAAATATAGAAATAGATGTTTAAACATCTATTATGAATCTGTTAAGTTTACATTTTGTCGACAATACTAATAGACAATAACCAATTGCCGGCCTTTTTGTTGCATTGGCGTAAAATAAAAAAAGCCCATTAATGGGCTTTTTAAATAATATGAAATTTGAACTATTTGAACAAAAATTACAATGCTAATACTTCTTTTACACGCTCAGCAGCTTCCTTCAACAAAATAGCCGAATACACTTTAAGGCCCGAATTGTCAATCAGCGCTTTAGCTTCAACAGCGTTAGTGCCCTGTAACCTCACAATAATTGGAATAGTAATATTACCCAGTTCCTGATAAGCATCAATTACGCCCTGAGCAACACGATCGCAGCGCACAATACCTCCAAAAATGTTGATGAGGATAGCTTTTACGTTCGGATCCTTCAAAATAATATTAAAGGCTGCTTTTACTGTTTCGGCATTAGCAGTTCCACCTACGTCCAGGAAGTTTGCAGGTTCGCCACCGGCAAGCTTAATAATATCCATGGTAGCCATAGCAAGGCCTGCACCATTTACCATACAGCCAACGTTACCATCAAGTTTTACATAATTGAGGTTTGATTTGCTGGCTTCAACTTCGGTTGGATCTTCTTCTGCCAGATCGCGCAGAATAGCAAAATCGGGATGGCGGAACAAGCCGTTATCATCCAGGTTTACTTTAGCATCAACGGCCAATATTTTGTTATCGGATGTTTTCAGAACAGGATTGATCTCGAAAAGTGACGAGTCAGTAGCATCATAAGCCTTATACAAAGCGCTTACAAACTTTACCATGTCTTTGAAGGCATCTCCTGATAAACCCAGATTAAAGGCTACTTTGCGAGCCTGAAAAGGCTGTAAGCCAACCTTAGGATCAATTTCCTCTTTAAATATCAGGTGGGGGGTATGTTCGGCCACGTGTTCAATATCCATGCCACCTTCGGTTGAATACATGATGATATTGCGACCTTTAGCCCGGTCGAGTAAAACACTTACATAAAATTCTTTTGTTTCAGATTCGCCGGGATAATAAACATCCTGCGCAACCAGCACCTTGTTTACTTTTTTACCTTCGGGGCCGGTTTGAGGGGTAACCAGCTGCATTCCTAATATTGCACCTGCTTTTTCCTTTACTTCGTCCAGGTTTTTAGCCAGTTTCACACCGCCACCTTTCCCACGGCCGCCGGCATGGATTTGTGCCTTGATCACTACCCAACTTGAATTTAGGTCGTCTTTCAATTTTTGAGCTGCTGCAACTGCCTGTTCAACGGTATCGGCTACTATGCCTTCCTGAACTCGTACGCCAAAGCTTTTTAATATGGCTTTGCCCTGGTATTCGTGTATATTCATGTGGTTATGTAGAATTTGAGCCAAATCTACGATTTTGTTTTTTTGTTTTGGTTGGAAAGTTGAAATGTTGGTACGTTGTAGGGTTTGAATGTTTTATGTGTTGTAACGTTGTAAAGTTGAAATGTTGTAAGGTTGAAATGTTGTAATGTTGTAATGTTGTAAGGTTGAAATGTTGTAAAGTTTTTGATATAAATAGATTATGCAATTCATAGCAACCAATTTAAAATACCCAATAACTAATACCTGGTATCTGGTACCCCATCCCCAATGCCAGCGCAGCAAATGCCCAAGCAATTCAAGCAATTTATTACCTTAGCACCATGCTTAAAGCACAAGCCATAAACAAAAACTACGGACAACTGCAAATACTAAAGGGAGTAGACCTTGAAGTTAAAAAAGGGGAGATTGTTACCATATTGGGTGCTTCCGGCGCTGGTAAAAGCAGCTTGTTGAATATTTTAGGTACGTTAGATAAACCCGATTCGGGTATAGTGACAATTGGTGATACCATTGTCAGTAATCTAAATAACCGCGATTTAAGCGCTTTTCGCAACCGAAAAATTGGATTTGTATTTCAATTTCACCACCTCCTTGCAGAGTTTAACGCGATTGAAAATATTTGTATCCCGGCACTTATTGCCGGCGACTCACGCAGTGATGCTGAAAAAAGAGCTAAAGTTCTTTTAGAGAGATTAAAACTCGCTGACCGTTCAACACATAAACCCAACCAATTATCTGGTGGCGAACAACAGCGGGTGGCAGTTGCCCGTGCGTTGATTAATGAACCTTCAATTATTTTCGCCGACGAACCTTCGGGAAATCTGGATACGGCAAACGCTAATCAGTTGCATCAGCTATTTAAAGAACTGCGTGATGAATTTGATCAAACATTTGTAATTGTTACGCATAACGAACATTTAGCTGAGCTTGCTGATCGTAAAATTTTGATGCGGGATGGTTTAATAGTGGAGTAGCCTATGTTTTCCTTAATTACCGCAGCCAGTACTTCAAAGGCCTACTCATTGAAAAACTCTCTTGGAACCGGGAACGTTTTGTTGGGAGATTATGCAGCTTTACCCGCCGTTTTTATTAATTCGGGTAAATTAATTCAACTGCCTGATCCTTCCGGGAAAAGTTATGTTCATCAGTTTTTGGCCTTGTGTCTTGACCGAAACATTGATAAAATATGGCCTTTAGATAGTCGGGAACAAGATTTATTGCTAAATTCAGCCCAACTTTTTGCCGAATACGGCATCACAATAATTATTAATGATCAGCTATAGTGACCTTGACGGGCGAAAAAATGCCTTTATTTTTGAGCTGGACGATTTGCTTTACCCAGAAAAAGATTACTGGTTTCAGGTGTATTATCTCTTTAGCAGTTTTTTAGAATATACCGAATTGATCGACGCAAAAGCAGTTACTGAATGCATGGTCAATACCCACCAATCAGAGGGTAAACAATTTGTTTTTGATGGCATCAAGAAGAAATTCAATATTGATGAAAAATATCGGGTAAATTTTATACACCTGAGCCACACAGCCAAACTTCCTTTAAAGTTATTGCTTTTTAAAAATGTACTTAGTCTACTTCAGGAAATCGTGGTCGATCGTAAAAGAATATTTATCGTTACAAATGGCGACCCTGCAATGCAGCTGAACAAAATAAAGCAAACTGAATGGCATGGCCTGGAGCAATATCTTACCTGTTATTTTGCCAATGAAACTGCACCTAAACCAGAGACTGATGCGATCGATCTTTTGATAAGTGAACAAGCCCTACAACGAAAAAATATGATCATGTTTGGAGTTGCAGAAACCGATCAGCAATGCGCCGATGCCGCTGGTATTGATTTTATTGAACTTAATCATTTTACGGCCAACCAGACATAACAAATTATCGTATATTTCGTTAAACTACATTTGCCAGAAATCAAACTATTCTTAACCGATATGAAAAAAATTATTTACGCACTATTGATTTTTACAACAGTATTATTTGCTGCCTGTAAAAAGACACCCAAAAACAGCGGTACCAACGGCGGAACGACCACGATAAGTGCAAATGATCCCGGCACAACGCTGGATAAGATAAAGGATTCGGTATTTTTATATGCTCAGGAGGATTATTTGTGGTTTAATTCTTTGCCTTCTTATGCAAATTTTAAGCCTCGTACCTTTACCGGAGCCGATGATAAAACAGCATTGACCAAAGAACTTAATGCCATTTCCCAAATTGCTATTAATCCCGCAACAGGGCTGCCGTATGAATATTATAATTCGCAAGGGGATGCAAAATATTCATTTATTGATAACGGACAGGTTTCTTCCGAATTAAATGGTAACCGCGGTGATTTTGGTTTTGCGCCACTTTACAACCAGATCAATGACCTTCGTATAAAATATGTTTATCCTGGTTCGCCGGCAGATCTGGCTGGTATCAAGAGGGGATACCAGATCACCAGTATCAATGGAAATTCTAATCTGTCATACGATGCTCAAGGATATGGTACAGGTACAAGTACAAATCTCAATTTTGTGATCAATGCCTATTCAAACAGCAATACCATCTCGATGACGCTATTAAAACCTGATGGTACGACACTTACTGTTACCAATATGTCGGTAGCAAACTATTCTGTTAACCCGGTTTTAAAATATACCACTTTTGATGAAGGTAACGGTCATATTGTTGGTTACATCGTGTTCAATAGCTTTACATCGGATGCTAACGCTGATCCGCAACTGGATGCTGCATTTAATTATTTTGCCAATCAGGGTGTAACCGATCTGGCAGTTGATTTGCGCTATAATGGCGGTGGCTATGTATCTACTGCCGAATACCTGGATAACCTGATAGTACCGGCCGGAAAAACAGGCACACTGATGTATAATACTTACTATAACAGTACACTGCAGGCCGGTAAAGCAGTATTGCTTAAAAACCAATGGCGTCAGATACCTGGTACCACCCAGGATTACAACTATGGACAGTTTGATTATTCTGTAGCCGGAAATGCTGTAAACTTTTCCAAGAAAGGCACCTTGGCTGTTAATCGGGTGTTTTTTATCATCACAGGATCTACTGCATCTGCCAGTGAATTGACCATCAATAACTTGCGCCCCGAAATGGATGTGCAGTTTATTGGCGAACAAAGCTATGGTAAACCGGTTGGATTTTTTGATATCGACATCAATGTATACCAGATGTATACGCCCGAATTTTATACTCAAAATTCTGCCGGACAAGGTGGATATTATTCTGGCTTTACGCCCGGTTCCTCAGGTTACCCTGGTGTTGGCGATTACGACGATGTTACAAAAGACTTTGGTGACCCTGCCGAAGGTCTGTTAGCTCACGTGCTTAGTTATGTTAAAACAGGCACTTACGCCGTTAAAACGCCTATTATACAGAGTGTGCCGGGTAAGACGTTTGCCTTACAAAGTAAAAAAGAAGTTTCAAAAGCTTTGGATGCAGGAAAATTCAACGGTATGGTAATGAATAAGGCGCTGAAGCTTAAGACAGGATTATAAGCGAAAATTTGCTATCGGTTATCAGGAATTGTTAATCAAATACTAATTCCTGATAACTGGTATCAGATACCGGTACCTGATCAATCTGCTAACTCTCGTAAATCAACCGGCACTACCCGGGAAACGCCCTGTTCTACCATGGTAACGCCATAGATAACATCTGTACTTGCGATAGTACGTTTATTGTGGGATACAATAATGAATTGCGATTGGCTGGAGAAGTCGCGAATGATGTTGTTAAACTTATCGATATTGGTGTCATCCAGCGGTGCGTCAACTTCATCAAAGATACAGAAGGGCGCAGGCTTCAAAAGGTAGAGAGAGAAAAGGATCGCAGTAGCGGTCAACGTTTTTTCACCACCCGATAACTGGTTGATAGACAAAGGTCTTTTTCCTTTAGGTCTGGCAATAATATCAATATCTGATTCCAAAGGATTGTTTGGATCCAACAAAATCAGGTCGCACGAATCCTCCTCATTGAATAACGACCTGAAAACTTTAATAAAGTTCTCGCGCACATTATCAAATGCCTGCATAAACTTATCACGTGCGGTATCGTCTATTTCCTTGATGGTAGTAAGGAGCGATGCTTTGGCTTCACTTAAATCACGCTTTTGTGCCTGAATAAACTCATAACGTTGATTCATTTCGTTATAGGCCTCAACAGCCAATGGGTTTATGGGGCCAAAATCATCCAGTTGTTTTTTGATCTTATCCGTTTTTTCGCGCAGTTCGTCCTCGTTTTCTTCGGCAGGCGGTTCCGTATCCAGTAAATCCTGAATGTCAATATTAAATTCAACAGAAAGGCGTTCTTTCAGCGCATTCAGTTCCAGTTTCAGATTGTTTTTATCGTCTTTTAATTCATTCTCTATGGCCTCAAAAGTTTCTTTCTGGCGCCTCAATAAAGAAATTTCATTTTCTGTCTCCGTAATTCCATTCCTCCAGCTATAATATTCCTGTTCGGCTTGCTGGGTGGCTTTTTCAAGTTCATCCTTTTGCTGGTACATTTCAAGCAGGTCCACATCTGAATTGTCCGACTGTGATAAATTTTCAGCTATGGCCAGTTTTACTTTTTCCAGCTCGGTATTATTGTAGCCAATACGACCTTCCAGCGATTCTTTTTGCGTTTCGCGGTATTCGGTATCTTTTTGCAGGCCCGATACTTTGTTCTGCTGCTGGTGAAAACGAATATTTTCCTGGTTATATGCATTTGATTGCTGGGTGGCCAGCTCATTTAGCTCGTTAAATTCCAGTTGCTTAGTTGCCAGCAAATTTGCCTGTACCAGTTTTTTCGCCTTCAGATCGGCCAGGGCAGGTTGAAGCTGTGTCTTCTCTTCTTCAATACTAATGATCTTGCGCGCAATATCTTCCTTTCGGTTACGGCTGTTCTCTATAAAGGCTTCGTATTGCTCCTGTCGTGTTTTAACAGCGATCAGCTCCGAATTAAGGCGATTATGATCTTGTTGTAAATGTTGTATCTGTGCGCTTTTATCAAGGGAGCGTAAGGAGGTTAGTTTACTATGAAGTGCATCCTGCCTTAATTTATGTTCAGCTATTTTATTTTCAATTGTGCGTATCTCTTTGGTCAGATTTTCGAGATTTTTTGCCCGGCCGATTCGTTTTCCTTCAAATAATCCCACCGAGCCGCCAGCCATAGTAAATTGACTCTTATTGAATTTGCCACTTTTGCCTATTAAAACTATATCATGTGCTAGTGCAGTGCCGTTTAAATCTTGTTCTGTTGTGTCATTTACCAGGTATACATTTTTTAAAAGGTGACTGCATAGGTTTTGATATTTTGGCTCAACTTCAATGACACTTAGGGCCGGTATCCCTCCGAAATTATCGCTAACTACTGGCGCGTGGCTATGGCGGGGGTAATTACTCAATACAAAAAACTGTGCCCGTCCCTGAGATGAATTACTTAATAAATTAATAGCAGCTATTGCTTCAAAATAGTTTTCTACCACATAATAATTCATTAGTGGTTCCAGGTAATTTTCAATAGCTACCCTGTATTCTTCTTTGCAAAACAACACATCGCTAAACAGGGGGGCATTTTTTGCCCAGCCAGCTGTTTTCTTCAGGAAACGTATGGACTCCGGAAATCCTTCCAGATTGTCAACCATACTCTTGGTAAGGTTATATTCGTTTTGTTTAGCATCAAGTCTCCGGCTCTCTTTAATGATGCTTTCTTTTACTTCTTCTAATTCGTTTTCACTCTCTTTAATTTGCTCCTGCAGTTTTTCTTCTGCTTCCGAAAGCAAAACCAGTTCCCGTTCCATTGATTCAGAGCGGTATTGTAATTCGGCTACTACCTGATTAAAATGGGATAGCTCGGCCTCTTTATTAGTGGTATCTTCCAGGTTTCGCTGGCTTTCCTGTTCTAATGCCTGTTGCTGTATTAATAGAATATCGAGGTCTTTTTCAGTTTTATAGATCTGATTTTGTAGCGTATTGTTTGCACTATTAAGCTCGTTCAATTCGTAGCGTGCCGATTGTTGTTTGGTGCGCAATTCGTCAACGGCTAATTTAAGTTCAGCAACATTGGCCTGTACATATTGCAGATTTTCGTCTTCCTGTAGTTTTTCTTCAGCAAGTCGTTTTATGTTGTATAAAACATGATTCAGTTGATTCCGGTCGCGCTCCAACTCTTCATGAAGGCGAGCTTCTTTGTCCTGCTGAAATTTAAGCTGTTCATTTTTTATCTTTTTTTCGTTCTCGTAAGCTCTGATCTTTGCAACGAATTCATTGGTGGTTTTTTGCTGAATTGCCAGATTTTTTTCCTTGGTCAAGCTATCAGCTTTTTGCTGTTGTAATGCAGCCTCCGCCGTGTCAATTTTAGCTACTATTCCTAACTTCTCGTCGTGCTGTTTTTGCTCTTTTTCTTCAATTACTTTTAACGATTCACTAAAACCTGCTATTCGGAACGATGCAAGTAAAAGACTTAGATTCTTATACTGTTCTTTCAATCGATAATAGCGCTCGGTTTTTTTTGCCTGGTTCTCGAGTGTTTTAAGATTTTTTTCAATTTCAGAAAGCAGATCTTCTACACGCTCTAAATCAGCTTCAGTATCCTTTAGCTTACTGAAGGTTTGTTTTTTACGGAGTTTGTATTTGGATATACCCGATGCTTCTTCAAATAAGTTTCTCCTTGAACCTTCTTTATTGGCAATGATCTCGTCTATCATTTTTAATTCGATGATAGAATAGGAGTCGGCGCCAATGCCAGTATCCAGGAACAGATCGGTAATGTCTTTCAGCCGGCACTGGACATCATTAAGCCAGTATTCGCTTTCGCCGCCACGATATAATTTCCGGGTAATGGTAACCTGGGAAAATTCAGTTGGCAATATGTTTTTAGTATTATCGAAACTTAACGAAACTTCGGCAAGGTTAGCAGGTTTTCTTCCTTTGGCACCATTAAAAATAATGTTCTCCATCTTTTCAGAACGGAGCATCCTGGTGCTTTGCTCGCCCAATACCCAACGTATGGAATCAACCACATTTGATTTGCCGCAACCATTAGGACCCACAACAGCGGTTACACCTTCATTAAAATTGATGGTGACCTTGTCGCCGAAGCTTTTAAATCCCTTGATCTCTAATTTGGTTAACTGCATTTTTTCAGGTGAAAGGGGATAGGTTAAAGGTGAAAGGTGCCCGGTGTTTAAAACCTTCATCCTTTCACTTTATTTATTTACCTGTCAAACAAATATCTCTCCTTTTAAATAAGTGACAGCATTGCCGCTCATTAATACGCGTTCGCCTTTAAGTTCGCACCACAGCTCGCCTTTACGAGCCGACAACTGGTAGGCATGCAGCTTGCTTTTACCCAATTTATCTGCCCAATAGGGTATCAGGTTACAATGAGCCGATCCGGTAACCGGGTCTTCGGATATTCCGGCACCAGGCGCAAAAAAGCGCGATACAAAGTCGGAATTGTTGCCTTTAGCTGTTACAATAAATCCTACGGTATCAAATTTTGATAAAGCCATAAAATCCGGACTTATATCAACTATATCTTCTTCAGTGTCATAAACAAGGAAATAATCGCGTGAGCGCAAGATCGCTTTGGGCTCTTTGCCACCCAGGGCTTCGACTAATCCATTTGGTATTTCGATAATAATAGGTGGCCTCGACGGAAAATCCATCGTATACTTATCACCATCACGACTAACTGTTAGGATACCTGCTTTTAAGGTTTCAAAATGAATGCTGTTGCCCTGATACCCTAATTCTGTAAATATAATATGTGCAGAAGCCAGGGTGGCATGGCCACACAGATCAATCTCAAATTCGGGCGTAAACCAACGTAGTTTAAATCCATCGGTTGTAGCAACAAAAAAAGCAGTTTCGGCCAGGTTATTCTCCGCAGCTATTTTTTGCATGATTTCGTCAGGCAGCCACTCGTTTAAAGGGCAAATAGCAGCTGGATTTCCACCAAACAATTTACTGGTAAAAGCGTCAGCCTGGTAAATAGGGATAGTCATGGCTCTTTATTTATTGCCACTAATATAATTATAAGTAACCAAATCGTTAAGACTGTTAACAGGTTTTGTGCATCCTTCTGTCAAAATTATTATCCTGTCGCTTATATCCATTACATTATGGTATTGGTGGTCGGTAACAATGATGCCTTTGTTTTGAGCTACCCGCCTGATGATCGGTTTAAAATAGTCGGCCTGAACCGGTGTAACATGGGTAAATGGTTCATCCAGCAGTAAAAAGTTTGCCCGATTATACAGCACCATCAGCATTTCCAATTGCCTTAATTCGCCACCTGAAAGCTGTTCTGGTTTTTTTTGCTGATGGTTTCGGTAAATATCATGATCAGTAAATTCATCCCAATGCAGTGGGTCAATTAACATTTTGGCCATGCTGTTGATTCTGATACTCCGTGGCAGGTAATTGGTTTGGGGTAAATAGGCGACGCGATTTTTGTGATAGCCTTTTTCAATCACTTCATTGCCAATATTCAGGTATTTGTGAGTCGGTTGCAGAATTCCAAATATGATCTTTAATAAAGAAGATTTCCCGCTGCCATTGCGACCCAGCAGGCCTATGGTTTCGCCTTGTTTACATTCCAGGGAAATATTTTGTAGTATTTTCCGGTCCTCAAATGCCAGGTCGACGCTATCGATCTTTAGTGTAAGCATGTGATAGCAATGAGCAGGTAAACTATCAGATCGGCGGCACCGGCTCCAGATAGGATGAAACTTAAACTAAAACCAGTATTCCTGAAATAATTGTACTGGTACCTGGCGTAATAAAAATGCAACAATACCGCAAAACAATATCCAAATAGTTTTGCCACTAAAAAACTTAGTGCATTTAGCGGAAATTGCTGCATCATCATCAGTAATAAAAAAATGATGGTAAATGCTGCGTTGTACCAAAGTAAAAGGTAATAATACTGTAGCGTTAAAATGCTGAACCTTTTCAATTGGCCTGGTTGATGAAAAGATAAACCCAGTAAATAGCAAATTATTGTTGCAGCAGCTCGAATTTAAAGTAAAGTAACAAAAAAGCCTCCCGATTGGGAGGCTTTGCTATTTCTTAACCTAAATAAGATTTAAGGATCTTACTACGGCTGGTATGCCTCAGGCGTTGTAGTGCTTTGTCTTTTATCTGGCGGACACGTTCGCGGGTAAGGTTGAACTTTTCACCGATCTCTTCTAAAGAAAGCGGATGGTTAGTGCCCAGGCCAAAGAACAATACGATGATCTCGCGTTCGCGCTCAGTCAATGTAGAAAGAGAACGCTTGATCTCCTCTGAAAGTGATTCATTGATCAGGATCGAATCAGTATTAGGTTCCTGGTTTTCCAGTACATCCAAAAGCGTATTTTCTTCACCCTGTACAAATGGTGCATCCATAGAAACATGGCGACCCGAGTTGCTCAGCGTATCCGAAATTTTGTCTACTGTAGTTTCCAGCATATCTGCAAGCTCTTCCGGCGACGGCTCGCGCTCGTACTCCTGCTCCAGTTTTGAAAACGCCTTGCTGATCTTGCTTAAGGAACCTACCTGATTGAGGGGTAAACGAACGATACGCGATTGTTCAGCAATGGCCTGCAGTATCGATTGACGGATCCACCATACTGCGTAGGAAATAAATTTGAAACCCTTGGTTTCGTCAAAGCGCTTTGCAGCTTTGATCAATCCCAGGTTTCCTTCATTGATCAGGTCACCAAGTGTTAGACCCTGGTTTTGATATTGTTTTGCTACCGATACAACAAAACGAAGATTGGTTTTTGTTAACCGCTCCAGTGCTGCCTGATCTCCCTCACGTATCTTTTGTGCTAAAATTACTTCTTCTTCGGCTGTTATCAGGTCAACCTTACCAATTTCGTGAAGGTATTTGTCGAGGGATTGCGACTCACGATTGGTAATGGATTGGGTTATTTTGAGTTGTCTCATTTATTTAATTTACCTCGATTCTTCTACTTTAGAACGGAACGTGCAAAGTTATAAAATTGTTGCTAAAAAAACCTATGCAATTACATCTTTACACTAAAATTATTAAAAATGCAGGTTTAGCAATGCAAATGGCTTACTAAGCACCTCAGAGTTCAGCTAATTTGAACGTTTCTTTCACCCTGATGCCTTTTTCCGTTCGCTGCAATGTACAGCATTCATTTATTGGGTCGTGTTCAAAGTATAAAACAAATTCATGATCAACGGCTTCTCCCAGTATGGCTTTTTTTTCTCCAAGTGTAGTTAGTGGAAACATGTCATAAGCCATTACATAAGGTATAGGCAGGTGTCCTGTGGAAGGAGTAAGGTCGGCCATATATAATAACTGTTTGCCTTTATATGTGATCAGCGGCAACATCATTGACTCGGTATGCCCTGAAACCAGTCGAAGTTTAAAATTCTCATTAAATATCGCTTCGCTGCTAGTGTCAACAAATTTAAGTTGCCCGCTTTCCTTTATCGGTAATATATTTTCTTTTAAAAAAGATGCTTTTTCCCGATCATTTGGATTGGTTGCCCATTGCCAGTGTTTTTCGTTGCTCCAATAGGTAGCCTTTTTAAATGCCGGAACCAGGGTTTCGCCCTCGCGTTCAACAGCCCCGCCGACATGATCAAAATGCAAATGGGTTAAAAAAACATCTGTGATATCTTCCCGGTTAAAACCATGCTTAGCCAGCGAATTATCTAAAGTAGCATCACCGTGTAAATAATAATGACTAAAAAATTTGGCGTCTTGTTTGTTGCCTATCCCTGTATCTACCAAAATCAATCTATCGCCATCTTCCACCAACAAACAACGCATGGCCCAGGTGCACAAGTTGTTTTCATCGGCAGGGTTGGTCCTGTTCCATATAGCTTTTGGAACAACACCAAACATAGCGCCGCCGTCAAGTTTAAATAAGCCGGTGTCGATGGTGTATAGATTCATATTGGGTCATTAGGTCATTAAGTCACTAGGTCATTTAGTCAAAGCACAACCCTTTTCATCACATACCAGTTGTTTATCAAATAATGAAATAACTGGAATTGCCGATTGAATTTTAGGCAATGACCAAATGACTTAATGACTCAATGACAAATACTGAACTACAAATGTATGCACTCCCCATACGCTTCCGCAGCTGCTTCCATAATGGCTTCGCTCATGGTTGGGTGCGGATGTACCGATTTGATGATCTCGTGGCCGGTGGTTTCCAGTTTACGGGCAACTACTATTTCCGCAATCATTTCAGTAACGTTGTAGCCTACCATATGTGCACCTAGCAGTTCGCCGTATTTGGCATCAAATATTAGCTTAACAAATCCATCTTTTGCCCCGGCAGCGGCTGCTTTACCAGAAGCAGAGTAGGGGAACTTGCCAATTTTAAGCTCATATCCAGCTTCTTTGGCAGCTTTTTCGGTATAACCAACAGATGCAACTTCTGGACTGCAATAAGTACAGCCTGGGATGCTATTGTAATTTAGTGGTTCAGGATGATGACCGGCTATTTTTTCAACGCAAATGATACCTTCAGCAGAGGCAACGTGTGCTAATGCCTGTCCTTTAACAATATCACCAATTGCATAAACACCTTCAACATTGGTACGGTAGAAATCATCAACCAGCACTTTACCTTTGTCGGTTTTAACACCATTTTCTTCAAGGCCTAAACCCTCAAGATTGGTTGTGATACCTACTGCAGAAAGTACGATCTCGGCCTCCAGTTCTATTTGACCGGTTGGCGTTTTTATTTTTACTTTATTTAGTTCGCCACTGCTATCTACACTTTCAACTGTAGAACTTGTGAGGATATTTAAACCTTGTTTTTTTAGGCTGCGAAGGAGTGTTTTCGAAACTTCTTCATCCTCCAGAGGAACAATATTATCTAAGAATTCAACCACAGTTACCTGTGTACCCAAAGCATTATAAAAATAAGCAAATTCGATGCCTATAGCTCCCGAACCAACTACAATCAATGATTTTGGTTGTTTAGGCAACACCATTGCCTGACGATAGCCAATAACTTTTACACCATCTTGTTTAATGTTTGGCAATTCGCGTGAACGGCCGCCAGTAGCCAGGATAATATGTTTTGCTGTATAGTCTTTTGAAACACCTTCTGCATTGGTTACCGTTACGGTTCCCTTTGATTTAAGCTTACCTATACCCATCAGTACTTCAATTTTGTTTTTCTTCATCAGAAAAGCAACGCCCTTGCTCATGCCATCAGCAACACCACGACTTCTTTTGATCACCGATTCGAAATCAACTTCGCTTCCGGCAACTTTAACACCATAATCGGCAGCGTGATTTATATATTCAAAAACCTGCGCACTTTTAAGCAGTGCCTTGGTAGGTATGCAACCCCAGTTAAGGCATATGCCGCCTAATGATTCTTTCTCTACTATCGCAGTTTTAAGGCCAAGCTGAGAAGCACGTATTGCAGCCACGTAACCGCCCGGGCCGGAACCTATAACAATTAAATCAAAGTCCATAGTTTTTATATAATGATTTTCCTGAATTCGATGCCAAAGCTAAGTAAAAGGGGCGAATTGCTAAAATGGCTAAGTGTAGGGTATTTTGAACCTGAATTTATTTAAAATACCTGTTAAATTCATTCATCTCACAGGATAAATACCTGAACAGCCACCGTGGTCAGTTTGCCGGACGTAATGGCGTTATCCTGCCTTACTTTAAACGCGTTGATTTTAAAGCCATTCAGGATTTTTATGTAATGGTTGGCAAGAGCAAGAATACCATCGAGCTTTCATTCGATATTATTAACGTAGGCAACCTGTTAAATAAAAACTGGGGATTATACCAGAATTCATTTACTGGCGCCAGCAGCGGCGGTGTAAGCATTTTAAGCTACAAAGGCCTGGATGCGGTTACCGGACAGGCTACATATTCGTTCCCGTATTTGAACAAGACTACTTTAACGCCTGTTACCTCTTCATTTATCAATGATTCGAGCCAGTTATCTCGCTGGCAGGCACAGTTCGGAGTTCGTTATATCTTTAATTGATCCGAATATTGATACCTGAAAATAAAAAACCTCCCGGAATTCCGGGAGGTTTTTTTTATATCCAAATTAATTGCCAATTAATAGTTAAAAATTCCGAAAGGGGATTTGATAGTAACCTGTTTATCTGCGGCCGCCTCAACACGTCCTATGATCTGCGCATCAACGTTAAAGCTTTTTGAAATTTCGATCAGGTCAGCTGCAATTGCCTCCGGAACATATAGTTCCATCCGGTGACCCATATTAAACACTTTGTACATTTCCTGCCAATCGGTTTTGGATTCCTCCTGAATCAACTTAAAAAGGGGAGGGATCGGGAACAGGTTATCCTTAATTATATGTAATTGCTCAATAAAGTGCAATACTTTGGTTTGTGCGCCACCACTGCAATGTACCATGCCATGTATTTGGCTACGGTATTGTTCAAGTATCTTTTTAATAATTGGTGCATAGGTGCGGGTGGGCGACAGCACCAATTTGCCTGCTGTAATTGATTGGCCATCACCAATTCCTACCTGATCGGTTAGTTTCTTGCTCCCTGAAAATACCAGGTTGTAAGGTACAGCCGGGTCGAAGCTTTCCGGATATTGCTCAGCCACAGCTTTGGAAAATACATCATGCCTTGCGGAAGTAAGTCCGTTTGAACCCATACCGCCATTATATTCAGTTTCATAGCTGGCTTGTCCATAGGAAGCAAGGCCAACAATTACGTCGCCAGGTAGGATACGATCGTTGGAAATCACATCGTCGCGTTTCATCCTGCAGGTAACCGTTGAATCTACAATAATGGTACGCACCAGATCGCCAACATCTGCCGTTTCGCCACCGGTTGAGTAGATGCCAATACCTGCTTCCCGCAATTCCGACAGTATTTCTTCCGTGCCATTGATAATGGCAGCGATAACTTCGCCGGGGATCAAATTCTTATTTCTACCGATGGTAGAAGATAGCAGGATATTATCAATGGCACCTATGCATAAAAGATCATCAATATTCATGATGATGGCATCCTGGGCTATACCGCGCCAAACCGACAGGTCGCCGGTTTCTTTCCAATAAGTATAAGCCAATGATGATTTTGTGCCTGCTCCATCGGCATGCATGATATTGCAATATGCAGGATCGTTGTTTAAAATATCAGGAATGACCTTACAAAAGGCTTTTGGAAAAATACCCTTATCAATGTTTTTAATAGCATTATGTACGTCGTCCTTTGAAGCAGAAACGCCCCGCTGGTCATACCTTTGCGAAGAAATCATGGGCAAATATAAGTTTTAGTAAGTTTTTAAACCATCAATTACGTTATTTTTGCTAATCTTAACATCTTCCTATGTTAGTTCTTCTATCCAAATTGCGTCTGTATTTAAAATCTATATATGACCGGTTAAACAACCAGCGATGGAAAAACCAAGTGCTTCAGGCAATTCCTTTTTGGATCGCTTCTGTTATAACAGGTTTAGTGGCGGTGGCCTACGCCCGATTATTTGTTTTAGCCGAATTGGTAACAACTAAGGTTATTCATTGGCACTCCTGGCTGTTATTTATAATTACGCCGGTATTTTTTTTAACGTCATGGTGGCTGGCTAAGCGTTTTTCACCGTATTCGCGGGGTAGCGGAATACCGCAGGTGGCGGCTGCTATTGAGATCAGCAGCCCGCGTTCAGAAAAAAAGCTGGATAAGCTTCTAAGTATCAAGGTTATTGTTGTCAAAATTATCTCAAGCCTGCTGATGGCCATGGGAGGAGGAGCTATCGGGCGCGAGGGGCCAACTATTCAAATAGCGGCTTCTATTTTCAGAAAAGTTAATCAACTATTGCCGGCTTGGTGGCCCAAAGTAGCAAAAAGAAACATGATTATCACTGGGGCTGCAGCCGGATTGGCTGCCGCATTCAATACGCCGCTTGGTGGAATTGTATTTGCGATTGAAGAGTTGACCAAAACCCATTTCAGTTATTACAAGACTGCAATATTTTCATCGGTAATTATAGCAGGATTGACTGCGCAGGGTATTTTGGGGCCATATTTGTATTTAGGATACCCTAAAATTGGCAATCTTTCGGGCTATATTTTCTTCGCGGTCATCCTGGTTGCTTCGATTTCGGGATTGTTTGGCAGCATCATGTCGAAAATTATTTTAATAATCTTTAAATGGAAAAGGGCTTTTAAAGGCAATTATCACAATTTTCTCTATGTGTTGGGTTGCGCATTGTTAATGGCTTCTCTTGCTTATTTTATTGATATGAATACGCTGGGGTCGGGTAAGGGCGTAATGGAAAGAGTTTTGTTTACCCCCGATAAATATTCAGGATGGCAAACACCATTGCTACGTATGGTAGGCCCTATCTTTTCATTTACAACGGGAGCCTCCGGAGGTATTTTTGCACCAGCTTTGGGTGCAGGTGCAGGCGTTGGGTCCTGGGTATCGTCATGGTTTCATTTTTCCGATACCAATACAAATCTTTTGATATTGGCTGGAATGGTCGGCTTTTTAACGGGCGTAACGCGTTCGCCGTTTACTTCAGCCATATTAGTGTTGGAAATGACCAATGAACATAATGTTATATTCCATCTGATACTCGCTGCCATGGTTGCAAGTATTGCAGCGCTTTTAGTAGACAAGCATTCTTTTTATGATCATCTTAAGGTTCAATACATGACCGAGCTGGAAAATGAGGAACGGGCAGAAAATGCAATCGAAAAAAATATAAGCGATGGGGAAGTCATCGATTGAGGCGCTGACCTCCCCGTTTTTTTATAGGCTATTTGATAAATAGTAATTCGCGGAATTTAGGTAAAGGCCACAACGAATCGTCGATCAATTGTTCAAGTTTATCAACATGGTATCTTATCGGCACAAAAAATGCCTTTACCTTTTCATCATAAGCAATGGCTTTTTCGCGTATATCATCAATAGAATTGGCAAGTTTACGCTCAGCTACCATATAGCCTACGTTTGACTTTATAAAGTTGACGTGCTCGGCAATTTTATTGATAATATCTAATTGTGCTTCATAGGTTGAAGGATCCAGACCGATATCTTTTAATCCCTTTACGTTATCTACCAATTTGCTTTGGTATGATATAGCGGTTGGAATGATCACATTGGTTACCAGTTCACCTATTACACGCGCCTCGATCTGTAGCTTTTTATAGAAACTTTCAAGTAATACTTCGTGTCGGGCCTGAGCTTCGCGCAAGCTAAATACGTTCGAATCTTCAAAAAGTATCGTCGATTTTTCAGTAAGCAAAGCATCCAATGCTTTAGGTGTAGTTTTAAAATTGGAAAGGCCCCTTGCTTCAGCTTCCTTCTCCCAATCGACACTATAGCCATTACCCTCAAAACGGATAGCTTTAGATTCACGGATATATTTTTTGATCACCATAAGCAACGCAACATCTTTTTTCTCGCCTTTGCGCAGCAAACGGTCTACATCAAATTTAAATTTCTTTAATTGTTCGGCCATGATCATGTTCAGGATGGTCATGGGATAAGCCGAGTTTGCTGAAGAACCAACAGCACGCAGTTCAAACTTATTGCCGGTAAAGGCAAATGGCGAGGTGCGGTTACGGTCGGTATTGTCTTTTAATATCTGCGGAATCTTTGGAATGCCTTGCCACAGTAGTGCATCGTCTTTTATTTTTTTGCTGATGCGTGAAGTTTCGATCTCGTCAAGAACATCGCTTAACTGACTACCCAAAAATATAGATATAATAGCGGGAGGGGCTTCATTTGCACCCAGTCGGTGATCATTGTTTACTGAGGCTATTGATGCTCTTAGTAAATCGGCATGGTCATGCACTGCCTTTATCGTATTAACAAAAAAGGTAAGGAACATGAGGTTGTTCTTCGGTGTTTTGCCCGGCGATAACAGATTGCGTCCAGTATTGGTCATCATCGACCAGTTGTTATGCTTGCCTGATCCATTGATGCCGGCATAAGGTTTTTCATGCAGCAATACTTTGAAATTATGCCTTATTGCTACCCTGTCCATCAGATCCATCAATAACTGATTATGATCAATGGCTAAATTGATTTCTTCGAAAACGGGTGCGCATTCAAATTGAGAGGGTGCCACTTCATTATGTCGCGTTTTTAGAGGTATACCTAGCTGCAGGGCTTCTATCTCCAGATCCTGCATATAGGCATAAACACGCTCAGGTATAGATCCAAAATAATGGTCTTCGAGTTGTTGGTTCTTAGCCGACATGTGGCCAAATAAAGTACGACCGGTTAGATATAGATCGGGGCGGGCGTTAAATAAGGCAATATCAACCAGAAAATATTCCTGCTCAATTCCCAGGGAAGCGTTTACCCGTTCGATACTTCGGTCAAAATAATGGCAAACATCTACGGCCGCTTTATCGAGTGCTATCAAAGCCTTTAATAAAGGTACTTTATAATCTAATGCTTCACCGGTATAGGAAACAAACACAGTAGGTATACATAAAGTACGGCCCATTATAAAAGCCGGCGAAGAAGGATCCCAGGCAGTATATCCTCGTGCTTCAAAAGTGTTACGCAGGCCGCCGCTCGGAAAACTCGAAGCATCAGGCTCCTGTTGTGCCAGTGCATCTCCCGAAAATGTTTCAATGGCGCTGCCATCACCTGTTGGTTCAAAGAAGGCGTCATGCTTTTCGGCAGTAGTACCGGTCAATGGCTGAAACCAGTGCGTATAATGGGTGCCGCCTTTGCTTATGGCCCAGGCCTTCATGGCTGATGCAACCTGTTCGGCCATATCGCGTGGTATTGGCTCATTTTTTTCAATAGAGTTGGCAATTACCTGATAAGCATCTTTTGACAGATACTCCTTCATCTTATGCCGGTCAAAAACATTGGCATTAAAATAATCGGAGATTTTATTAGAAGGGTGCTTTACTTCGGGGATCGAACGATTGAGAACTGACTGCAGCGCCTGGAACCTGAAATTTGACATTTTAATAGTTTATAATGATTTATTTCAAATGTAAAACTATCCTTAATAATACAGCCGAAATATTTAATGAAAATGAACAAATCAGCAGGAAATATTGGTCTTAACTCCCGTTTTTACAAAAAATGAGTATCAATAAAGGATAATTTGCGCGCAAATCTTCCCAAATCTTTAAAAAATTGATAAAAACTGGTCGAAATATATCCCTGTTAGTGTAAAACTTACAATAAATCATAAAATCTATTAAAAAAAATCAGGAATTGGATTTAATGTAATTTTTATAGCGAAAATTCAATTGAAAATAATGCAAAATGAGTATAAAAAACCTAACGATTTTTATGAAAATGATAATTATGCAAGAAAAAGTGCAATTTTTAACAGAAATATTTTGATTTATTATCAAAACATTCATAATTTCAGGAAAAAATTAATAAAATTGCATTGTTAAATATAAAAAACATCAAATTATTAATTGAAAAAGAACAAAAATGAATAGTAATTGACATTTTTATCGAAAATAAACCACTTTTCTATTAATAAAACTAAATTAAACGAATCAATCAAACTAAATTAAACAAAAATGAAAGTAAATCTTGCCAAAATCGACTTGTTCAGTTCCTTTCGACGACTGACGCGTGAAAAGTGGGCGCTGGGAGCGACCATTTTGACGGGAAAAATGATCGGGCTAATGCTGGTACTTATAGCTATGCTGACCATTCCCGGCTTGCTACCATCAGCCGTTCACGCTGCTACTGCAGCAAAAGACACATCTGCTCTTGAGAAATCCATTCTTGCGACTTCAAAATCAACAATGGATTCTATCAATACAGTATGGACATTGGTTGCTGCGTTCCTGGTATTTGCCATGCAGGCAGGTTTTGTTATGCTGGAAGTTGGCTTTGCACGTAAGCGCGAAACAGTTAACGTTTTGATGGAGTGTATTTTCGACACTTGTCTTTGCGGTATTTTGTTCTATGCCTGCGGTTATGCATTTATGTTCAGCTACGGTAATGGATTTATTGGATATCATTGGTTTTTCTTACAAGGGACTCCGGATACTTACCTTACAACAGGTGTGCCGGTAATTGCACACTGGATATTCCAGTACGCATTTGCTGATACCTGCTCAACTGTAGTTTCTGGTGCTATGATCGGTCGTACCGGTTTCCGTGGCGATATCCTTTACAGTATAGGTATTACAGGCTTTATTTACCCAATTATCGGCCACTGGGCCTGGGGACCTGACGGCTGGTTAGCTTTGATGGGTTCAAAAGGTAATTTCTTCGAATCATTAGGACAAGGTTTCCGCGATTTCGCTGGATCAACAGTTGTACACACTATTGGTGGTATAGCCTCGTTGGCAGGAGCGGTTGTATTGGGACCACGCCTGGGTCGCGTTTTTGCACGTGATGGCGGCGGCATGCCACCGGGACACAACTTACCAATGGCCGCCGTAGGTGGATTTATCTTATGGTTCGGCTGGTATGGTTTTAACCCTGGAAGTACACTTTCCGCTATCGATTCTATCGGTATCGGTCGTGTAGCAACCAATACTACACTTGCAGCTTGCGGTGGCGGTTTTACAGCCATGGTTGCTGCGCTATGGTGGGGTTCTACCAAAGGTAAATTTGACCTTGGTTTCACTATCAATGGATTTCTTGCAGGCCTTGTAGCTATTACTTGCCCATGTTACTGGGTTAGCCCACTTGGCGCAACTATATTAGGTGGTGTTGCTGGCTTCGTAGTATTCGGTGGTGTTAAATTATTAGAATACCTGCGTATCGATGATCCGATCGGTGCAGTTCCGGTTCACGGTCTTGCTGGTATCTGGGGAACACTTTCACTCGGTTTATTTGCAACCGGTCAGTTCGGTGTTACCGGCCCTTACGGTGCCGACAACTCTGCAGCAGCTGTAGTTAAAGGCTTATTTTATGGTGGTGATGCCAGTGTATTAAAAGCGCAGGCAATCGGAACCTTTACAATCGCAATTTCTGTATTCGTTGTTACCTGGTTAATGATGAAAGCCATCATGTTGATTCCACATCCTTGGAAACTGCGTGTTGAAGCAGAAGGAGAGCTTGGCCCAGGTGGTTTGGACGTATTCGACCACGGAGCTTCAGCTTATGATCTGGAAGATGGCGAAGTTAGTCTGACCGGCTTGTTCGAAAAGGACACTAAACATGCCAGTGCATAATTGATTCTTACTTAATCCCAGGCGGCCGGTAATTGACATTCGCTAATACCGGATACAAGTCCGGCCGCATGGGATATGTAATAACTTCCTTACACTTTATTGAAATAATTTAATGTCCTAAAATTTAATTTTGCGGGCCATTCGGGGAGGTTTTTTTTAAAATTTAATTAAATGGCTTAAAACGCCCTCAGTCAAATAACAATCAATCAAATCAATCAAACTATTAACCCCAAACTAATCATGAAAAAGATACTTTTACTTTTATCATTATTTATCATTGCGATCATGTCGGCCAAAGCAGGATCGATGCCTGCAGATACCGGTAAGGTAGGCACAGGTGCTGATCCGAAAGATCCACCTTTGATTCTTTTTGGTTCTGTTGATACCTATTGGAAAGATGATTTTTCAGGCAAAGCAAATATCCCTACAAGCTTTGGAAACGAACAAAACTCAATATCTATTGGTTTCGTTGACCTTGGTGTAAAGAAGAAAGTTGGTAAGGCTTCCTTTGTTGGCGAGCTTTCTTTCGGTCCGCGTAGTGATCAGTCTATCCCAACTTCAGGATACCATATTCAAAACCTGTATGTTTCTTATGATGTAACCGACAAGTTTAATCTTACTGCCGGTTATTTATCAACTTTCATTGGTTATGAAGTAATATCACCTGTAGCAAATTTCAACTACTCAACTTCTTACTTATTTACCAATGGCCCATTCCAAAATGCCGGTTTCAAAGCAACTTATGCTTTCTCTGATAAAGTAAGTCTGATGGCAGGTATTTTCAATAACTACTGGAATACTTACACATCCTTTGTAACGCATGGTGCAAATACAACCTCTGGTGATGTTTCTACCTTCGGTGCTCAGCTAACTGTTACACCCGCTAAAGGTTGGACAGCTTATTTAAACCTGGCCACTGGTCCTTATTCAGGTACTGAATTTGACCTGACTACTGCTTATCAAATCACTGATGCATTCAAATTAGGTTTAAATGCAGCTGATTTTTCAGCTCCTAACAATGGTGGTGGTTTCAGCGGTATCGCTCTTTACCCTCAGTTAGCAGTATCTAAAGTAGTTACTTTAGGTTTAAGAGGTGAGTATTTCAACTTTAAAAATGGTGGAGGAGATGTAACTGCATTTACTTTCAGTTCAAACATCAAGGCAGGTGCTATTACACTGATCCCAGAGATTCGTTTGGATACCAAGAGTGCTGCATTCCCAACATCTTTTGTTGACAGCAATGGTGCTTCAACCAACAGCGCTACTCAATTCCTGATCGCTGCCGTTTACGCATTCTAACCGTAGTAATTAAATTAAAATTCTATAAGCCGCTCCCGAATACCGGGAGCGGCTTTATATTTATAGTATGAAAAGACTATTAATATTTGCGGCCTGTTTGGCATTCTTTCAATTCGCATCGGCACAAAAAAATCTACTGGCCCGGGATGAAAATAATAAATATATCTACTACCAGATAGTTGATCGTCCGGGAGTTTCGGCAGATAGCCTGGGTAAACAAGCAGCCGGATTTATAAAAAGTTTCTTTTCTACCAGCAAGGCCATCATAAGCAATGATACTATTTTAAGTGTTAAGGGATACTTTGAAACCTATAGTGTACTGGCCTTTGCTAAACATGAAAGCGGCAAAATAACATTTACTTTTTCGTTTGAATCCAGGGCAAACAAATATCGTTTTTGGTTAACTGATTTTGTTTTTACCCCATATGAACGAAATCGATATGGTCAGTTTGTTCCGGTGATTGGGCGAGACATCGCACTTGAACAGTCTGATATCAAAATAGATAAAAAAGAACTGGAAGGTTACCTTGACCAAACCGGAAGCTATTGTCAGGATTTGGGGGCACGCCTTAAGTTATACGTTGTGCAGGATCATCAGTCGAAAAAAGGCGCTGCAACCGAACAAGTCAAGAAAATTACTACCAAAAATTGGTGAAACTCACCTTTTACCAAATATGTTATTGTATAGAGGCAATTTGAAAGAATTTTATACTGAAATTTAGCAATATTAAATATTGTCTGAACGTTATCAGTTAAAATTAAATTTCAAAAAAATGCCTATCACGAAATTAGATCTATGCAAGTCCGAGTGGCTCGAGCTTGTATTCGACGACCGTAACAAACTATACGGCGCTTACGACATCAGGAAGCATTACGCACAGAACCTGACGAAAGCTCTGGTATTTACCACGATTGGTTTTGTTGGTATATTATTAGGGTATAGTTTATTCCTGACCCATAAACCAACAATAATTACCGATCGAACTATACCTGTAGTGATCGATCCCAGGATACCTAAAACTAAAAGGGTGGAACCTGTAAAGCCCCCTAAGGTTGATCCGCCCAAAGTTAAGTCTATTAAATTCGTTGCTCTAGTTGCGAAACCAGACGACAATGCAAAGAATGTACCTAAAATTGATGAATTAAAAGAGGCTGCTATTTCAACAGTTACACAGCAGGGTACAACTTCAAGTGGTCCGGTTGAACCGCCTGCCGGGCCAACGACGCAAGAGCCTTCGGAAAATACGGAAATTTTATCTACCTCAACTGTTGAGGTAATGCCGCAGTTTCCCGGAGGTGATGCCGCTTGGTCGAAATTCTTACAAAGGAACCTGCGGTATCCGGCTCAGGCCAGCGAAGCTCATGCACAGGGTAAGGTCTACGTAACTTTTGTGGTTGAAAAAGATGGTCATCTTTCTGATATGCAGGTTTTACGCGGAGTTGGCTTTGGCCTCGATGATGAAGCAATGCGTGTATTAAAGCTGGTACCGCCCTGGAAACCAGGTATTCAAAATGGTCGCCCGGTACGTGTAAGGTATACCATGCCTTTCAATTTTCAACTGCCTGCAGACGAAAATTAAGGAATAAGACCCTATCAACTAAACCCTATCCCAGGCGGTTGGCTCATACCCACCGCCTTTTTGTATTTTCCTACCAGCATACTTTCTCCTTTCTCCTTTCTCCTTTTTCTTTTCTCCTTTCACCTCTTTTTTCTACCTTTGAGCTTCCTTTCAACAAACAATAATTGCCTTGGAGACCCTGGAATTAACCACCACACAAACTGCCAAAGATTTAGGTTTACTACCCGAAGAATTTGAACGAATTAAAGAGATTTTGGGCCGTGTGCCTAACTTTACCGAACTATCGATATTTTCGGTAATGTGGAGTGAACATTGCTCCTATAAAAATTCGATCACCTGGTTGAAGACCTTGCCGAAAGATGGTCCGCGTATGCTGGCCAAAGCCGGTGAAGAAAATGCCGGCCTGGTAGATCTGGGTGACGGTATTGGTTGTGCCTTTAAAATTGAATCACATAACCACCCGTCGGCACTTGAACCCTATCAGGGCGCAGCAACAGGCGTTGGTGGTATCAACCGCGATATATTCACCATGGGCGCAAGGCCAATTGCACAGTTAAATTCACTGCGCTTTGGTGATTTGAGCCTTGATCGTACCAAATGGCTTATCAAAGGTGTTGTAAAAGGTATCGGTGATTACGGCAACGCTTTTGGTATACCAACGGTTGGTGGCGAGTTATTTTTCGACGAATGTTATAATGTTAATCCATTAGTTAACGCTATGTCGGCAGGTATCGTAAAAGCTGGTGAAACCGTTTCGGCAACCTCTTATGGAGTAGGCAATCCGGTATATATTGTAGGTTCGGCAACAGGTAAGGATGGTATCCATGGTGCTGCTTTTGCTTCTAAAGATATTACAGAAGATTCAGTAAATGATTTACCAGCAGTGCAAGTGGGTGACCCTTTTCAGGAAAAGCTTTTATTAGAAGCTACGCTGGAAGTGATCAAAACTGGTGCAGTAGTGGGTATGCAGGATATGGGTGCAGCTGGTATTATTTGCTCCAATTCAGAAATGTCGGCAAAAGGTGAACATGGTATGCGTATCAACCTGGATAAAGTACCAACCCGCCAGGAGAATATGAAGCCTTTTGAGATCCTACTTTCTGAATCTCAGGAACGCATGCTGATCGTGGTGCACAAAGGAAGAGAAAAAGATGTAGAGGCGGTATTTGACAAATGGGACCTGAATTGTGCCATTATTGGTGAGGTTACCGACACAAAGCGCCTGGAATATTATATGCATGGCGAATTGGTGGCCGACGTGCCAGCAGATGACCTTGTATTAGGTGGTGGTGCTCCGGTTTACACGAGGGAATACAGTGAACCTGCGTATTTTAAAGAAAATCAAAAATTCAAGATAGAAGACGTCAAAGAGCCTGCTGATCTGAAAGCTGTTGCCGAGCATTTATTGTCTCATCCGAATATTGCCTCTAAACGTTGGGTAACTAAACAATATGATTCGATGGTTGGTACGGCTACCATGACCACCAACAGGCCAAGTGATGCAGCGATCGTTCATGTTCGTGATACGGATAAAGCTATTGCACTTACGGTGGATTGCAACTCACGTTATGTTTATGCCGATCCGCAAAAAGGTTGCGCTATTGCCGTTGCTGAAGCAGCCCGTAATATTACCTGCGCTGGCGGCGAACCAGTAGCGATCACCAATTGCCTTAATTTCGGTAACCCTTATAAACCAGAGGTGTACTGGCAGTTTGTTGGCGCTATTAAAGGAATGGGAGAAGCCTGCACCAAATTTGAAACACCGGTTACCGGCGGCAACGTGAGTTTCTACAACCAGTCATCTGATGAAGGTCCGGTTTTCCCGACACCAACTATAGGAATGCTCGGAGTTTTGGATGATCTGTCAACAATTACTACTTCTGATTTTAAACAGCCCGGAGACCTGATTTACCTGGTTGGTGAATCAGTGAATGATATTGCATCTTCACAATACCTGGCTTCTTTCCATAAGATTTCAGCCTCACCGGCTCCATATTTTGATCTGGATAAAGAGTACGACCTGCATCAGGTGATCAAACAGCTGATCAAAAGCCAGTTGATACAATCGGCACATGATGTTAGCGATGGTGGTTTATTCATCACACTGGTTGAATCGTCCTTGCCGAATGGTTTTGGCTTCGATATTACATCAGATAATAGTATCCGTAAAGATGCTTTCTTGTTCGGTGAAGCTCAGGGAAGGGTAGTGGTAAGTGTATCTTCAGAAAACCAGGAGCGTTTTATTGAATTACTGGCAACAAGTGAGGTTGAATTTAGCCTGCTGGGCGAGGTAAGTGATGGGTATTTGACGATAGACGAAGAATCTTTTGGCCATATAACTGATGCAAAACTGGTTTATGATAACGTTTTGCATGCTATTTTGGGTGAATAAATGTTAAAGATCAACCGGGTACATCATATTGCCATTATTTGCAGAGATTACCAGCGGTCGAAAATATTCTATACACAAGTACTTGGGTTTACCATCAAACAGGAAGTTTTTCGGGCGGAAAGAAATTCTTATAAGCTTGATCTTGAAGTAAACGGTTTATACCAGATCGAATTATTTTCCTTTCCTGATCCCCCTGCTCGTCCATCACGCCCGGAGGCCACTGGCTTGCGCCATTTGGCTTTCGAAGTGTGCAATCTGGAAGACGCTATCGTAGCGATAAAACAACACGGTGTTGTTACTGAATCTATCCGGGTAGATGAGTTTACCGGCAAACGCTTTACCTTCTTCGCTGATCCGGACGGGTTGCCAATTGAGTTTTATGAGGCGTGAATATTATCAAGACAAAAAGCCTTCTGCTGAAAGGTCTTCATCCAATTCCTCCCAATGTATCCACCTGCCATTTCCCTTTATCTGAAAATTATTAATCTGATTTATTGTCCCTTTGCTTAGGTTGGGATAATCGTTTATAGGATTATTAAATATACGACCGTCGCTAAACTCAACAAATATATTCCCCTTTTCAAACCAGACAGTTTTTATCGTCACCATAACTTTACTTTTTAAAATATTCCAACCATCGCTTTTCAATTAGCTCTTCATTTTCCTCAATGATGCTTTCAGCAAGTTTAAGGTCTTTGTTTTTTATCCCGTTGTTATTAACCAATTTAACAGGTTTAATTTCAAATTTTGCATCACCATCTCCATTTTCGATATGAACATGGATCGGCAGATGTTCATTACTAAAAAAGAAAAATCTGATACCGAAAAGTCGGAAAAGCTCAGGCATAACTTATGTTTACGCCAAATTTACAATTAATCTATAATATGTTCCGCTTCAAACAATTCGACGTTGATCAAAGTGGGTGTGCGATGAAGATCAATACTGACGGGGTATTGTTGGGTTCCCTGGCAAAGGCAGAGAACCCGGTAAATATCCTGGATATCGGGACAGGTACAGGAGTTATTGCCCTCATGCTGGCGCAGCGTTTCCCTTTGGCTGATATTGATGCTGTTGAAATAGATAAAACAGCTGCAGCCACAGCCGCAAGAAATTTTTCCAACTCAGTTTTCAAAGAAAGATTAACAGTATTTACGACTAGTTTCGAACAGTTTTTCAAGTCAAATACTGGTAAGAAGTACGACCTGATCGTTGCTAACCCGCCTTTTTATATCAATTCACTTAAGTCTCCCGAGAAAAATAAGCAATTGGCTAAACACGCGGATAAAACCTTTTTTGAGCAACTCATCAATGCGCTGGTTGATCATTTGGATGAAAGTGGGCAAGCCTGGTTAGTGTTACCGATCAGCACATCGGCAATTGTCAAGGAAATTGTGGGTAAACAAAACCTTGCTACACATACAGCGATAACGGTATACTCTTATGCAGATTCAGAAGCGCATCGGGAAATTATAATTGTTTCGAGATCAAAAATTGAATCGCAGGCAAGCAGGTTTGTTATTTATGACGCGCCCGGCATTTATTCAGAACAATACCGCAATGCGTTGAAGGATTTCTTTACTATATTTTGATAACTTCAGAAACTCAACAAAACTATATAAAATGACCAGGATAGGTCTTATTTCTGATACGCATGGCTACCTTGACGATGCTGTTTTCAAACATTTTGAGAAATGCGACGAAGTATGGCACGCCGGCGATTTTGGAAACATCGAACTCGCCGACCAGCTTGCTGCATTGAGGCCAATGCGGGGCGTATATGGAAATATTGATGGACAGGATGTACGTATTGTTCACCCGGAACATCAGCGTTTTTTATGTGAAGGGGTCGATGTTTGGATGACCCATATCGGCGGTTATCCTGATCATTATTCGCCACTGGTAAAGCCGAAAATCTATACTGATCCTCCCAAATTATTTATTTGCGGGCATTCGCATATCCTTAAAGTGATCTACGACAAAAAGCTAAACTTACTCCATCTCAACCCCGGAGCAGCCGGGAAACATGGCTGGCATAAAGTACGTACCCTGCTGCGCTTTTCTATCGACGATGACAAGATCAGTGATCTCGAGATCGTGGAGTTAGGGGGGAGGTAGTGTTGGTTTTTACTGGTTAAATTGGTTGTATTGGTAGAATTGGTTGTATTAGTTGTATTGGTTGAATTGGTTGTAGAAGTTGTATTGGTTTGTTATTCAACGTTACAACATTCCAACATTCCAACATTACAACATTGCAACCCTCCATTATTCCAACTAAATCACCCTCCGGCTTCGAAGACGGTATCGATCAGTAAGTCTTTTTGTTTATAGGCCTGTACAGCAAGTTCGTCGCAGCGTTCGTTTTCCGGGTGGCCATTATGGCCTCGTACCCAGGTGAATTTAATGTTATGCAGTTTGCTCACTTCAAGATAACGCAGCCATAAATCTTTGTTTTTTTTATCCTTAAAGCCTTTTTGTAGCCAACTGTATACCCAACGCTTTTCAATAGCATCGATCACATATTTGGAGTCGGAACAAATGACCACTTGTTGGTTAGGTGCTTTCAATGCCTCCAGTGCCTTTATAACAGCCAATAGTTCCATTCGGTTATTGGTAGTTTTACGGTAACCCTGGGATAGCTCTTTATAGTGTTTGCCCGATCGCAATACAACGCCATAACCTCCCGGCCCCGGGTTGCCGCTTGCTGCGCCGTCAGTAAAAATTTCGATCATGTCTTTAGTCCATAGACCATGGTCAATAGTCCATAGTCACCCGGTAAAAATAGATATTTCTGTTTATCTGATTGCGGTAATTTGATCTTTCTTAAACGAGAATAGTTATTGAAAACTAGTAATTGGGTGATCTGAAAATTGACTATGGTCAATGGACTATCGACCAATTACTAATTTTTAATGAACTAGCGAAGCTTCTTAACTTTCAACCGCAATGAATTACCCACCACTACAACATCTGAAAATGCCATGGCCAGTGCGCCAATCATCGGGTTGAGGAATCCCATTGCAGCAATAGGTATAGCAATCACATTATATGCAAAAGCCCAAAATAGATTTTGTTTGATGGTTAACAAGGTATGCTTACTGATCTGAAGAAATTTGACCAGCGTAAAAAGATCTAAATTGAGGAGTATAACTTTGGCCGATTGTATCGCCACCTGGCTCGAATCGCCCATGGATACACCGATATTGGCCTGCGTTAGGGCAGGCGCATCGTTGATGCCGTCACCTACCATTAGCGTTGTTCCTTTGTTTTTGTACACATCGATCACCGTCAGCTTGTCGGCCGGCAGTTTTTCGGCATGAATTTCTGTAATTCCGATAGCACTGGCTACCTTTTGGCACCGGCTCAATTTATCTCCACTTAATAATACCGGTACGATACCCATTTTTTTGAGCGTACCGATCAATTCTGCTGAATGAGGTTTGATCTCATCATCGATTTCTATCTGGGCAAACAGGGCCTGATTCTTATATAAAGAAATATTGAACTGGCTGACACCATCACCGGTTTTTGACGAACCCAGGAAATAGCTGTTGCCTTCCACATCTTCGGCGCGCATACCGAGTCCTTTTTCTTCCTTTACAGCACGCAGAATAACTTTAGTTTGCGCTTGCCCCGCGAGTTCACTAACCAGCGACCGTGCAATAGGGTGGCTTGATCGTTCTTCTATCGCAACAATAATACCCCGAACAAGTTCAATTGGTGTTTCTCCTTCAACCTTAATTTGATTGACTTTGAATTTGCCGGTTGTTAAGGTGCCGGTTTTATCAAAAACGATATATTTTGCACCTGTAGCGGCCTCAATCGTGTCTCCTCCTTTGATCAGAATACCATTTTTCGCAGCTCTGCCCAGTCCGACCATTACGGCTGTAGGTGTTGCTAGTCCCATAGCACAAGGACAGGAGATCACCAACACAGCTATAGCGTTCATCAAAGCGTGCTGCAAGCCTGCATGCCCAATGAAATAACTGATCGCATAGGTGATAACTGCGATCAGGATAACAACGGGGACAAATATAGCAGCTACCTTGTCGCCCAGTTTTTGTACCGGCGGTTTGGCGGCCTGCGCTTTTTTCATCAACTCAATAATTTGCGCCAAAACGGTGTTTGAACCTACTTTGGTAGCGATCATCGTAACGGAACCATGCTCCACCAGGGTACCACCGATCAGTTTGTCGTATTTTCCCTTTTCAACCGGCAGGCTTTCGCCGGTCAGCATGGCTTCATTAACAGAGGCATTGCCTGATAACACATCGCCATCAACAGGAACTTTATCTCCTGTATTGACGATCAATGTATCGCCGGGCCGAACTTCTCGCGCACTGATCACTTCCGTTTTACCATCACTTACCCTGTTGGCATTTACCTGCTGAATCTTTACCAGGTCTTTTACTGCCGAGGTAGTTTGCGTTACTGATCGTTTTTCGATCAGATTACCCAGTAACACCAGCGTAATAATTGTTGCCGAAGTTTCATAGAACTGGTATTGCATACCGAGGTTCTGAATAGTCCCGATAAAGCTGTAAATAAAGGCTGAGGATGACCCGATAACGATCAGCACGTCCATATTAGGTACACCGCCTTTGATCGATCCCCATGCACTTTTGCCGAAGTGTATTGCACCAACCAAAAATACCGGTAAACATATAGCGAATTGCACCCAACTTTGATGTAAAAACCGCAAAGGCAAAAACATGCTTAATAGCAGGGGAGTGGTAAGGACAGCCGAAAAAACGAACAGGTTTTCCAGTTTACTATAGAAGGGTTCTTGATGGGTTTCAGGATCGGCTATCACTTTGTAGCCCAAACCTTCAATTCCTTTTATTGCATCCTGAACAGCGTCGGCACTATCCGTACTAAATTTTACTTCTTCAGAAGCGAAATCTACCGATATATCATGAAAACCTTTTTTCTCCAGTAATTTGTGGACCGAGATGGCACAGTTATTACAATGCATCCCCGTCACATTCAATTCAATCAGTTGCTCTGTCATTGTGGTACAAAGTTCGGCATTAATCCGCTGAGCTGCTTCACTAAATGCGTAAGTTGATTGTAATATTAAATTTTTCATTGACTTTAGGCCTTAAATATTTACATTTGCAACCTCGAAACGGTAGGCATAGCTCAGTTGGTTAGAGCACCAGATTGTGGTTCTGGGGGTCGTGGGTTCGAGCCCCATTGCTTACCCGGTTTTTTTTTGCGCCTCTCAAGCGATTGAGGGGCGTTTTTTTTGTTACTCCTCAAAACTTACGAAGTTTCCTAAACTTCGTAAGTTTGATACTTCACCTTTTGTTCCTGAATAGACTGCCTTAAATATGGAAAATCTACTTGCCGAAATTAGAAATTGTACGGTATGTGCAGCAAGTCTGCCCAATAGGCCACGACCCATACTACAGGCTAGTCGTCGGTCTAAAATAGTGATCATCGGGCAGGCACCTGGTCAAAAGGTGCAGGATAGTGGCATTCCATGGGATGACCAAAGTGGTAACGAATTACGGCGTTGGCTAGGCGTAAGCAAAGAACAGTTCTACGACCCTGAATTATTTGCCCTGGTACCTATGGGTTTTTGTTATCCGGGCAAAGGTAAATCAGGCGATTTGCCGCCCCGGCCCGAATGTGCACCACTTTGGCACAAACCGTTGTTTGATTATATGACAGAAGTAAAATTGATTATTTTAATTGGCCAATATGCTCAGAATTATTACCTCGACGACACTAAGCACCTGACGCTAACGGCAATTGTAAAAGGGTACAATAATTACCTGCCAACCTATTTACCTCTGGTGCATCCATCACCCAGAAATAAGATCTGGCAAAAGAAAAATCCCTGGTTTGAACTTGAAATAGTACCTGCGCTTAGAGTAATTATTGAGTCTATCAGTTAAAAATGTAATACTAAATTATAAGCCAGGATTATAAAAAGACTACAGATCGGTTATTACACGCTCTTCTCTGCTAACTTTTCTAAACTTTTGCTCTCCTTTATAACGGCTTTATAGCCGACCTCATAAATCTCCCTGGCATATTTCATTTCAAACATGTTATACTGTCGCAGGTCGGGTTGTATGAGCACGTCGCAAAGCCGGGCGCTGGCTCTAACCGTATCAGCGATAGCCATGTGGAAACAGCGTTCAATGATATCCACCTTTCCCTTGTCCTGGTAGTTATTATAGCCAAAGTGATTCACGTGCGAACCGATCACCTTATCGCATTGGTGCCTGATACATGCCACCGGTAAATTTTCGGCAACTCCGCCATCAACCAGGTATCGCTCGCCATGCTTTACCGGGGTAAACAAACCCGGAATAGACGACGAAGCCACTAACAATTGGTGTAAAGGTCCTTCAGAAAAAGACACTGGGATGCCGGCGTTGATATCTGTTGCTGTAACAAAAAAAGGCATCCTCAGGCTTTCAAAGCTGTTTTTTGGGATTGCTGACTCTAATATTTTCAACAGGCCGGATGCTGAAAAAAATCCGCTGATCGCCATTAAAATAACGTTTGACGGCGTATGATCTTTTACAAGTTCCAATATCTGTTTTGGCGTATATCCTGCGGCATACAAGGCACCTACAAGTGCTCCTGAACTGGTGCCGGAAATAATATGGGGTTGTATGCTTAGGTCGTTCAAGCCTTGCAAAAGTCCAATATGAGCAAGACCCCGTGCGCCGCCCCCTGAAAGAACAAGTCCGATCTTCATCTAACCAATTTATTTTTTCAATTTAAACCAATAACTGTATCCAATCTGTACTGTTGCTGCACCGGTATTATTCCTACCATCAGCTGCAACGGTTTGAATATTCAGGAAGCCGTAATTAAACCCGCCCTCGATAAAAATACTTTGGGCACCAAATTTGTAACGTAGTCCTAAATTACCTTCAACACCTATATTGTTTGCTGCCAGTTGACCAGTAATATCCTGATTGCCGGCAAAGGATTGCGACCCTCCAGGTAAGGCTTGCGTGCCGGCCGGATCGGTATAAAACTGGCTGTTACCGCTTGTTACCTGGTGTGCTGATAACAGGAAGCTTACGAATGGACCTGCCGCTACATATACCCTCCAAGGCGACGTTTTACTAAAATCCCAACCAAATTTAGCCAACACCGGTATCATCAGGTAATTAATTTTGGCTTCACTGTTATAATTGGCATATAAATAAGTTGGTGCCTGTCCGGGAGGGAATTGGGCTGCCACCTGAGCAGGGGTAGTAAAAGCCTGCAAACCATTTTTTTTACCTCCCTGTGAGGAATATTCAACTGCTGGTTGTATCGAAAAAAACTCATTTATTTTGAACTCATCGAAAAGTGCAATGTCCGGCCCTTGCCTCGAACTATAACCTGTATTTAATGGGGTCTGATTACTACCACTTGCTGTTAAATTTGGTAAACTGACACCGCCTTTGATACCAAATGAAAAATTTTGGGCATTGACGCTATAGCTGAAAAGCAATAACAAAATACTTAGCTGGATGAGCACGATCTTTTTCATGATAATTATTTAAAATGTGAATAATTGGTTATCTGAGAAGATACAGCAATCAATAGCTTAACCCTAATTTCGTTGATATTGTTCTTATAATATGTTTAAATGTTTTGTTGCGGATAACATTATTTTAATATGACGGCACAAAAAAAGGGATAAGCAAAAACGCTTATCCCTTTTTTATTAAATATTTTATTGGGCTTATTTCTTAGCCGTTTTGTCGTTTAGTGATACAAAAAAGAAAGTAATACCTACAAAGGTAGTCAGGATGCCTACAAAAAGTGGCCATTCGGCTGTCATATGACCTTTTGGATTAACTGTCAGCGGATCTGAATCAACTACGTTTAATGCCGGGCTAAAATAGGTGAGGCAATAGATCAACACGGCTATTCCTACGAGGGTAATTATAATACTGATTGATTTCATTGTTATTAGTTTGGCACAAATGTAAAATATTTTTTTATTTAGTTTAACAGGTATTTTGTTTGATTTTAAATTTACAGGCAATATATGCTGGTCTTTCAATACCTCCTTTTTGGGATTTTAATCATTGCTATCGCTATCTTAAGTATCAGCTTTAAAAAGCTGAGCATTTCTGGTGGGGTAGCAAGTGTTTTTGTTGGGCTTGCTGTATTTGCGGGTGGGAATTTTAAAGGTTTAGCAATGTTAGGTGCTTTCTTTGTCCTTGGCACTTTGGCTACTGGCTGGAAAAAAAACGAAAAATTACCATTAAGAGCAATATCCGATCGTTCAAATGCTCGTAATGCCGGACAAGTTTTAGCTAATGGGGGGGTAGCTGCGTTATTAGCTATACTAGCTTTGGTGTTTACGGCTTATGCAGATACTTTAAGACTAATGATAGCCGCAGCGCTTTCTGCTGCGACAGCCGACACCTTATCTTCGGAGTTGGGGATGATCTATGGACGTCGGTACTACAATATTCTTTCCTTTAAAAAAGAGCAGAATGGGCTCGATGGCGTTGTCAGTATTGAGGGTTTTTTGATTGGTATTGTTGGTTCGGCTGTAATTTCGATAATATATACAGGTACTTTGCCGGAATATCGCCAATTCCTGCTCATCATTGCTGCAGGTACAGTTGGAAATGTTGTTGATTCAATATTAGGTGTGGCTTTTGAACGTAGGCAATACCTCGGAAATGATCAGGTTAATTTTTTAAATACATTAATAGCAGCATTATTTATGTTGATTTGTATTTTATTGTTCCTTTGATTTTGATTTTTAAAACATGGGTGGTCAATACTTTAAGAATAAAATAGCCCTCGTTACAGGTGCAGGTTCAGGTATAGGCAGGGCCCTGTGCCTGCATTTGGCAGAAGCAGGTGCTTCAGTAGTTTGCACCGATATAAATCTGGAAAATGCTACTGAAACATCACAAATAATTGGTGATCAAGGCATTGCTTATTGCCTTAATGTGGCTGATGAAGCATCTGTAAATGATTTAGTTGATCTGGTTGCAGCAAAATATGGTCGTATTGATTTTATCTTTAATAATGCAGGCATTGCCGTAAGTGGCGAACTGCGTGATATAAAGTTGAGCGATTGGAAAAAGCTCATGGATATAAATTTCTATGGTGTGCTTTACGGATCCCAGGCAGCCTATCAGGTGATGTTAAAACAGGGGAGTGGACATATTGTAAATATTGCTTCGGCAGCGGGCCTCGCCGACGGGCTCGCCTTAATGGCACCCTATAGTGTATCTAAACATGCCGTAGTTAATTATACGCATATCTTACGTGTTGAGGGGAAAGCACTGGGGATCAGAGCCAGTGTTGTTTGTCCAGGCTTTGTTGATACGGCAATTGGTAAATCAGCCATTGAAGCCAATGCCAAACCAAACTGGAAAAATAAAGCATCAGACGCCTTAAAAAAAGGAGTTAGTCCGGAAAAGGCAGCAACTTTAATTTTAAAAGGTGTGGCTTCCAATAAAGAAACTATTGTTTTTCCAGGGTCTATAAAAATAGCGATGAAAGTAGATCGGATATTCGGTGGTGTGGTTAAAATAATGATGCAAAAAGAGCTGTCAGATTTTAGGAAGAATTACCGGCTCCCCGACTAAATTATCTCACCACTACCTGTGCCGTATTTCTGCTAACCTGCTCCATCAATACTGTTTTCCCTGCAACCAACTCTTTAAGGACACCTTGTTTATCATGCCTTAAAGTGATCAAACTTATGCCTTCGTTGTATTTCACTTTAAATCCAGATGATAATCCATCCAATAATTTAGCAAATCGGCCTGCTTTAAAATCGAAGCATACGCTGAAACTTAGGGCAGATGTTTGCATAACATTAACCTTGATTTGTTGCGCGGCAAACAGGCTGAATATCTCACTCAAATGATTTTCGGATATAAATGAATAGTCACGGGGAGAAATAGATAAGAGTACCTGGTTTTGCTTCAGGATGATCACAGGTTTGCTGAAAGTCATTTCAGCAGCTTCTTTTATAATTGTGCCGGGTGCTTCGGGGTTATTAAATGATTTAACCAGCAGCGGTATATTCGCATTTTGTAGTGGTTTGATCGTTTTAGGGTGAATTACGCTGGCTCCATAATAGGTCATTTCAATTGCTTCGGTATAGCTTAATTCATCAAATTTAATGGTATCGTTAAAAAACTTCGGATCAGCATTCAATATACCCGGTACATCTTTCCAGGTGGTTACGGAATCTGCCTGCAAACAGGCGGCAAAGATGGATGCCGTATAATCTGAACCTTCACGACCAAGCGTAGTTGTGAAATTCTCTGATGTACCGCCAAGAAACCCCTGGGTAACTACTATGCCTTTGCTTAACATTGCGGGAATGTAATCCTGAATACTTTCTCTGGTTTTTACCCAATCTACATTGCCTTCACGGTAATTGTTATCGGTATGAACGTATCCGCGAACGTCTAACCATTGCGTTTTAATGTTAACCTTATTAAGGTAGGCGGCAACTATCCGCGTTGAAACCAACTCGCCGATAGAGACCAGCTGGTCGTAAATAAAATCATCATCGTCCTGGGGTTCGTCTTCAATAGCCCAATCAATTTCTACAAAGGTATTAGCTACTTCATTAAAAACAGGGTGACCGGGTTCAAACAGTTCCTCAATTATCTGGTAGTGATATCGCTTTAATTCGTCGAATAAAACTGTAAGATCATTTGATTGGTCAATATAAGCCTGTGTCAGCTTTTCGAGTGCATTTGTGGTTTTGCCCATTGCTGAAACTACGATCAACAGGGGTTCGGCCGCATATTTTTTGACGATATTAGAAAGATTTATGATGCCAGCCGCATCTTTAACAGATGCGCCACCGAATTTAAAAACAAGCATTATTTGATATATTGATTAACCACAGATTGAGGACTTAATAAAACTTTGATTTTATTATAGGGGATCAGCAAGTCAGTTTGACCTTCCGCATAAGATTTGATCTCATACTCATTATATAAAAAGCGGATACCGACCGGAGTGATCAAAAAATTATCGTTTAAAACAAACCTGGCATTTTTAAAAAAATAATTCGCCAATGAACTGGTAGCACTCAGTTTTTCCTGATCCCGGAATATCTTTTCAGCTATATTTCTGAGTTTCTCTTCATACCCGGGTAAAAAAATATCAGCGAGTGTTATTTTTTTATCGTTACTGCTATTCCAGTTAAGGAAACTGGTGTAGGTACTGCCATGAGCACCACCACTAAAACTATAACTGTCAAATTGTATGGTCAGCAGACTTGAATCCTGCCTAACAATCCTGGCACTGGATTCTAGTGTATAAATCATGTTATCGCCGTCAGACAGCCTTGAGGTATCGTTCATGTAAGCTTCAACAAAGCTTCTGGCCTGCATGGCCAATGTTTTATCTGGTATATCGTTTACATATACCTGCAATAAACGGTCAGTGATACTATCGTTTAAACTTTTGTGTCCCGGAAATACAGCATAGGTTATAACCGCCTCTGAACAGGCGCTATCCGGCTTGGTGCCGCAATCAGCAGCGCGCTCCTTAATGTTTTTATAGGAGTATACCAGTGTATCTGGTGATGGTTTTGTCGTACTTTGTTTTGTTGAGCTATCGTGTTGGCAAGCCAGGAGCAATACCGAACAAAAAAGGCCCGAAATAAAAACAAAGGCAATCCGCGATCTTACCATAAACAAATTTACTATTTAATAAATTGCCATAAAGCGGTATTCGGCTTTAAGATCGACCTGATATCGTCATAAGGTATAACTATCCGGGTTTGCCCTGCTGCCATCGGTTTGATCTCGTTCTGTAAATAAATGAAGGCTAAACCCTCGGGTGTTATGCAAAAGTTATCGTTCAGCTTAAACTGCTTATTTGGGAAAAAGTATTTGGTAAGTGGTTCTGTATCGCTGAGGCCTTCATTTTTACGAAAGATACCTTCACCTATTGTTGTTAGTCTTTTCTGGTAATCTGGTATAAACAGATCATCCAGGGTCAATTTTTTTTCTGCAGCATTATCCCAATTGATGAACCGGGTAATATGCCCACCAGCTGCGGTCATGGTAATAAAGAAATCGGCGCCAACAACAGTGAGCCCAGCAGGATGATACAATACTTTGCTTTCGCAATTAAGGCTAAATTTGACCGCTTTTTTGGGATACGCTTTTTTGTAACCGTCATAAGCGGTTATAAAAAGTTTCGCTGTTTGGTGTAAGCTTGAGTCGGGGTTAGTATTGGTATTAAAGAAATTTACCAGGGTTGCGGTTACCGTGTCATTAAGCGATTTATCGCTTTTAAAAACAGGGAAGGTGTAAATGGCCATCGTACATCCGCTATCCGGTTTATTAGCACAGTCGCCGGCTTTTTCTTTGATAGATTGTATACTATAGGCAAGTGTGTCGTTCGAAACTGCCCTGTTATCTGTTTTGGAGTTTTGCCCACACGAAGCAAGTAATAAAAGTGCTACAGAAGATAGAATTAAGGTCAGTTTATTCATTCGAAATTGTTTATTTGTTCCTTGGTAAGTGATCCGTTCAGCCAGCCGGTTCCAATGGCGGAACCATATTTTTTATAAAATTGTATGGCAGGTTCGTTCCAATCTAAAACTTGCCAGGTCATGCCATTTAAGCCTAATTCACTGGCTTCAACAATCATTTTCTCAAACAATAATTTGCCAATTTTCTTGCCGCGCCATGCCTCGGTAACTAACAGATCTTCCAGATACAATCGGCTGCCTTTCCAGGTAGAATAACGGATATAATAAAGCGCAAATCCTACAATAAAACCTTCCCACTCCGCCACATAAGCTTTCCACACTGGTTTTTCGCCAAACCCAGCTTCCTGCATTTCTTCAAGTGTAACCGTTACCTCCTGCGGCTCCCGTTCAAATACGGCCAGCTCAATAATTAGTTCAAGTATACGTGGGCAATCTTCCTTTTTAGCTACTCTTAAGGTTATTTCGTTTTCTTTTGTCATCGGGATGGGTTATTGGGCATTTGGCATTAGGTATTAGGTATTTGGTATTTGGCATTGGTTTTTTTAGCCGCCGAATAATTCACTCACTCACTCATTCACTAACTCACTAATTAATTATTCTTCCAGTGCTTTATAACACGCTGGCCAAATATCGTACTACCCAGACGCACCATATTGCTACCTTGTTCAATGGCGATCTTATAGTCGGATGACATGCCCATAGATAAAGTGTCAAATGAGCTTTGTTTCCTGAAATAACTTTGTTTTATGCCATCAAAAAAAGTACGCAGTTCATAAAACTCTTCTTTGATCTGCTTTTCGTTATCGGTATTCGTGGCAATTCCCATCAGTCCCCTTATGCTGATATGTTTCAGACTGGTAAATTCATCTGATCGCAGTAATTCGATGATTTCATCAAATCCCAGTCCGAATTTGGTTTCTTCGTCTGCGATATAAACCTGAAGCAGGCAGTCTATCACTCTGTTATTTTTTTCGGCTTGTTTATTGATCTCCTGCAGAAGCTTCAGACTGTCAACTGAATGGATAAGACCGATAAATGGGGCAATGTATTTTACTTTGTTGCTCTGGAGGTGACCAACCAGGTGCCAGGAAATATCTTTAGGTAATGATTCGTATTTTTCTACCAGTTCCTGTACCATATTTTCGCCAAATAAACGTTGTCCTGCCTGGTAGGCTTCAAGGATATCGTCGTTTGATTTGGTTTTAGATACGGCAACGAGCGTTACATGAATGGTCTCGGTTTCGTTTTTTAAGCTTCTGATGTTATCTGCAATGCTCATTTATCCGTAGTTTTGCTTAATAATGCCGCTAAATTAAAGAATGCAAAAATATATTAACCTCTTTTTTTCATTATTGATGCTATGTGCCGCCTGCAACAGCGATAGTTTGCCGAAGGGGGTTATAGAACGCAATAAAATGGTAAGGCTTCTTACTCAGATACATATAGCTGACGGCACATTGTTCAGCACCTTGCAGGTTCCTGATAGTTTGTACATTCATGGTATCGGTCAATATAAAAGTGTGTTGAAAAGTTTTCATACCGATACCAACCAATTTAAGGTTAGTATGAAATACTATTGCAATCATCCGGATGTTTTAGCGGTAATGTATGATGAGATCACTGAAATTATCAGGCTGAAAACTGATTCGGTTGAAAAAGTTAGCGAGGCCCAGATGAAAATAGAAAGTAAGCGCCGGGCCGATTCAATAGCCAAGCTTCCAAAACAACAGCAACCACAAGTTATCATGCAGCAAGCGACCAAACCTGCTGTTCCGCCGCCCGGAAAGTTCAATAACAGACGATATTATCCAAAACCTAATGCTAATCCCATTAAATAGTGTTGATAAGCTTGGTTTTACCGAGGTAAAAGAACTTATCAAAGCGCATTGCTTGAGTGGAATGGGTCGGCAATTGGTCGATCGTATTCAGGTGATGAACAATTACGACAATGTTTTGAAATTTATGGGTCAAACCCATGAGTTTAAAAACATACTCCAAAACGACGAGGCACTCCCTATTCATCATTTCTTTGATATTAAATCACTTGCAAACAAAGCAAAAATAGAAGGTGCTTTTTTGAGCGAGGAAGAATTTTTCCAGGTTCACGCATCACTTTCGACTGTTTTTGCTGTGATTGCCTATTTTAATGAACGGCAGGGGCAGTATCCCAACCTTGAAGCATTATTTGAACACCTGCCGATAGAAAAATCTATCCTGAAAAAAATTGAGACGGTTATTGATCAGAAAGGGAAGATACGACCAAATGCATCAAGGGAGCTTGCAGATATTACCTCCGCAATAGCTAAAGCTGAGCAGGAAGCAAGAAGAAAGATAGATCAGATTTTTAAAAATGCGGCATCTAACAGTTGGACGGCGGATGGTTCGTTAACAATCAGGGATGGCAGGTTATGCATACCATTGCTGGCTGAAAATAAGCGTAAACTTAAAGGTTTTATTCATGATGAATCTGCCTCGGGTCAGACGGTTTATATAGAGCCGGAAGAGGTTTTTAGTTTGAATAATACGATTCGTGACCTGGAGTTTGAACGCCGTCGCGAAATTGTAAAAATTCTGACAGCGCTTACCGGCGAATTGCGCCCATTTGTGCCATTATTGCTTTCATACCATGGTTTGCTTACTAAAATAGACTTTGTTCGTGCAAAGGCATTATTTGCGGTTGATATCGATGCAGAAATGCCCGTTTTGGTTAACGAGCCGAGGTTGAAGTTACAGAATGCCCGGCACCCCTTATTATTACTCAGTTTTAAAGCAGAAAAGAAAACAGTTGTTCCACTCAACGTTAATATTGATGATCATACGCGGATCGTTGTAGTATCCGGGCCAAATGCAGGTGGTAAATCGGTTTGCATGAAAACGGTCGGATTGCTCCAGATGATGGCACAGGCAGGGCTGCTGATACCTGTTTCGGAATTTAGTACTGTCGGTATCTTTAAGCAGATATTTGTTGATATAGGCGATGACCAATCCATTGAGAGCGATTTAAGTACTTATAGTGCTCACCTGTCAAAGATGAAAAACTTTGTAGAGCAGGCAAATGGTAAAACTTTAGTCCTGATTGATGAATTTGGCACCGGAACCGATCCTCAATTTGGAGGCCCGATAGCCGAAGCTGTATTGGAAACGCTGAATCAAAAGCAGATACGCGGCGTAATAACCACTCACTACTCAAATCTTAAATTATTTGCAAGTAATACCAATGGTATCGAAAATGCCTCGATGCTTTTTGATAACATTGAAATGCGCCCCTTGTATATTTTAGAAGTAGGGAAACCCGGAAGTTCCTATGCTTTCGAGATCGCCCAAAAAATAGGCTTACCCCGTCAGGTGCTTGAGCTGGCTAAAAATAAGATCGGGGATAGTCAGAAAAAAGTAGATACCCTACTGATTGATCTTGAGCGCGATAAAAAAGAAATATTGGATACTAAAATAAGGCTTGAAAAGCAGCAGAAACGCGTTGACACACTATTGCTGGAAAATGAAAAGCTGAAGAACTATCTGGAAGAGAATAAAAAGATACTGATAAGGGACGCCAGGCAGGAAGCAAAAAACATCATCCTTAATGCCAATAAACTGGTTGAAAATACAATAGCCGATATTAAAAGCAGCAATGCCGACAAAGAAAAGACCCGGCAATTAAGGGAAAATTTAAATCGTGAAGCCGAAAAAAACACTATCAAAGTTGAACAACCGAAAGTTTTAAAGGCTGATGAGGAATTAAAGGCAGGCGACTGGGTGAAATTAGCTGATTCAGAAACTACCGGGCAGGTAATTGAAATTGCTAAGGATAACGTGATCATCGCCATTGGCGACTTGAGGACAGTGGCCAAAAAAAGTCGTGTACAGCGAATTTCCAAAAAAGAAGTTCCAAAAGAGATCAGAAAGAGTTTTAATACCCATACCAACGATCTGGCTAATTTTAGTCCCGAAATAGATGTGCGTGGAAGACGGGGAGAAGAAGCACTTTATGAGATCGAAAAATTACTAGACAGAGCTTTAATGATGGGCTTTGGTAGTTTAAAGATCCTGCACGGAAAAGGCGATGGTATTTTAAGAAAGTTAATTAGAAATTACCTCAAAAAATATGATGCCGTCGATCGAATGGAGGATGAGCACGCAGACCGTGGTGGAGATGGTATTACTTATGTATATTTGAAGTAAACCGTCTAAACATGAACTCGAAATTATTTTTTGCAGTAGCTTTTATCCTAACTTCAATATCCGGGTATTCACAAACTGTCATAATCCGCAGTCATGACCCGCATATCAAATATATGGGTCGCATAGGCATGCCTGATGATGCAGCTGAATTGGCCTGGCCGGGTTCTTCGGCATCGATCAACTTTAATGGTACCGGAGTTAAAGTATCCTTGAAAGATGAACGTGGTGAAAACTTTTACAATGTGATCGTTGATGGTAAATTATCTACAGTGATACACCCGGATAGTGTCAAGCGTGAATATGTATTGGTTTCAAACCTTTCAAAGGGGAATCACAGCCTCGAACTCTTTAAAAGGACCGAATGGACCATGGGTAAAACCTGGTTGTATGAATTTGCTTTAGATAAAGGATCATCAACTTTGCCACCTCCACCTGTTCATAAACGCAAAATGGAATTTTTTGGAAATTCAATCACCTGCGGTTATGCAGATATTGATTCAAGTGGTAAAGACAGGGGCTCGGCGCCTTTTGAAAATACCTACTTGAGCTATGCCACCATCACAGCAAATCATTTCGATGCAGAGTTTAATATAACGGCACGTAGTGGTATAGGGATTCTTGTAAGCTGGTTCCCGCAGATCATGCCCGAGATGTATGATAAATTAGATCCTACCGATAGTGAAAGTAAATGGGACTTTAGCAAATTTACACCGGATATAGTGGTGATCAATTTATTCCAAAACGACTCATGGATCGTAAAATTGACGGATAACGAGCAATTTAAAGCCCGTTTTGGTACCAAAGCTCCTACGGAAGAACAGATTATAAAAGCTTATCGTGAGTTTGTAAAAACTATCCGCAATAAATACCCAAAGGCAAAAATTATATGCGCTTTGGGTAGTATGGATGCAACTCAGGCCGGTTCGCCATGGCCGGGTTATATTGAAAAAGCTGTAGCCCAAACAGGGGACAAAAACATTTTGACACACTTTTTTCCTTATAAAAATACGCCCGGACATCCTAATGTAAAAGAACAGCAGGAAATGGCTGATGATTTGATTGCTTTTATTGATCAGAACATAAAGTGGTGAACTATTTGGGGCGATTTTTATTTTCAGACCGGATAATTATTCTCCTATTTTTGTTCTAACCAATTGTAAAAGTTATAGGACCTACCGATGTCAGCCATCCTATAAATCTATAAAATTCTAAAGTCGTGTCATGAACAAAGTTGTAAGTAATGCTGATGAAGCTATACGTGATATACATGACGGCATGACCCTGATGCTGGGAGGTTTTGGCCTATGCGGACTGCCGGAAAAGTGCATTGCTGCCCTCGTAAAGAAAAAAGTAAAAGACTTAACCTGTATATCTAACAATGCAGGTGTAGATGATTTTGGTATTGGCCTGATGTTGAAACAAAAGCAGGTTAAGAAAATGATCTCATCATACGTTGGAGAAAATGCCGAGTTTGAACGACAGCTTTTGAACGGCGAATTGGAAGTGGAACTGATACCACAAGGTACACTCGCAACACGCTGTATGGCGGCAGGTTACGGTATGCCGGCAATATTTACACCGGCTGGTATTGGTACCGAGGTAGCGATCGGTAAAGAAATACGCAATTTCAATGGCAAGGATTATCTGATGGAACTTGCTTTTGAGGCTGATTTTGCCATAGTTAAAGCCTGGAAAGGTGATACAATGGGAAACCTTGTATACCGGTCAACGGCCCGAAATTTTAATCCTTTAATGGCCATGGCCGGCAAAGTGACTATCGCCGAAGTTGAGGAACTTGTTGAACCCGGCGAGCTTGATCCTGATCATATTCATACACCTGGCATTTACGTTCATCGGATTTTTAAGGGTGAGAATTATGAGAAGAGAATTGAACAAAGGACGGTTAGATGATTTGAAGATTTGGTAATTTGAAGATTTGGTAATTGAATGATTTCGATAGAAAAAATCAATATTGTCTTTGCGCGGAGCAGGGTAGACTTGAGCTTAAGGACAGCGACAAAGCAATCGCAAGAAGGCAAGCTAATGAAGTGCCAGAATCATAACAACCATATATATATTGGTGCCTAAAGGTATACCTTGCGATTGCCACGTCATTTCATTCCTCGCAATGACATGGAGAAAGTATCATATTAATTAAATCTTCAAACCACCAAATCTTCAAATTTTCAAATTACCAAATCTTCAAATTCTCAAATTAAAACCATGTTAGACAAAGAAGGTATAGCAAAACGCATAGCAATGGAAATTAAGGATGGCTACTACGTTAACCTGGGTATTGGTATTCCAACCTTAGTGGCTAATTACATACCTGAGGGTATGGATGTTGTATTGCAATCAGAGAATGGTTTACTGGGGATTGGGCCATTTCCGTTTGGCGGTGATGAAGACCCGGATACGATCAATGCAGGCAAACAAACCATAACCATGTTGCCAGGCTCAGCAATATTTGATTCGGCGATGAGTTTTGGGATGATACGTGCGAAAAAGGTTAACCTAACCATTCTTGGTGCTATGGAAGTTGCCGAAAACGGTGACATAGCAAGCTGGAAAATACCGGGTAAAATGGTGAAGGGTATGGGTGGTGCTATGGACCTGGTAGCTTCAGCCGAAAACATTATTGTTGCAATGCAGCATGTAAATAAAGCTGGCGAATCAAAATTATTGTCAAAATGCACACTGCCGCTAACAGGAATAAACTGTGTAAAAAAGATCGTTACCGAATTAGCAGTATTGGATATACTACCCGAGAGTGGATTTAAATTGCTGGAACGTGCACCTGGTGTTAGTGTTGAGCAGATCAGGAATGCAACCGCCGGGAAATTGATCGCTGAGGGTGATATACCGGAAATGGTAATATTTTGATTTGAAGATTTGAGAATTGGCAGACAACAATATTCAAAATTTCAAATTTCCCCTTAATTCATCGGAGATCGATTTTGTGATTTTAATAATATCATCCGCAATGTGGGTGTTGTTTGTAACCTGTTTGTGAGAAAGATTGCGGTAAGGCAACAAAAATTCGCGGTATGCCGGAACAACGTGGTTTTGCCATTTGTACATGGCATCCTCATGAGAATAACCTCTTTCGTCCAGATCCCGTTTTAAGCGGCGGGTTAACGCAACTTCTTCATCAGCTTCAATGAATATCTTCAGGTCGAGTTTTTCAGCTATTTCCTTGAAATAGAAAATGAACAAGCCCTCAATAATAAGTATTGGAGCCGGACGTAACTCAAGGATTTTTGGTACGGCATTAGGGTTGTTAAATGTATATTCCTTTTTATAAACTGTTTTACCAGTGATGATGGCTTCAATATCAGCTATAAACTGCAAATGATCGATGGTTTCGGGTAGGTCGAAGTTATATAGTTTGTTCTCTTCCTTACTCATACCCTCAGCAACATGATGGTAATAATCGTCCTGGGAAATAAGGCAAACTTCATCAGCAGCAAAGTGTTCGAGAAAGCATTTCAGGAAGAAGGTTTTTCCCGACCCGCTTCCGCCTGCAATACCTATGATAAACGGACTCTTAACCATTGAACTTTATTGTTCGTTTGGAACGCCGTAGCTTAAATTTACCTGGAATCGTTTGTCAAGGGCACCCAAAGACTGTGCAACGTTTTTGGTCATTACAATGATCACATCCTTGGTTTGTTCATTATCGGTAAAACGGCCCACCACCTTGGCAAAAGTGGTGCGGTTGGTCATGATATTGGTGATCTTGATCACCGTACCTATGGGTGCACTTCGGTGCAATACCAATTTCTTGTTCGGGTCCAAACTTTCGTCTTCTATCCAGGTACCTACGCCGTGTTCGTCTTTTTCATAAATGCCAAACTTATTGGAGTTGGCATGGAATACCGTGGCATTGGCGCTATCCTGGCGAGAAACAACCACCGTAGAGTCTCGTTTTATAACCGGAGTCTCAGGTGCTTTTTCTACTTCTTTAGTAACCGTTTGTGCCGGCTCTGCAGCTACATTGGCACTTATGTTCAATAATTGCCCGGGCTGGATAGTATTAGAAGGCAGATTGTTCTGTTTTACTATGTTATCAACCGTTGTGTTAAAACGTTTTGCAATAGAATATAATGTTTCGCCTGCAGACACTTTGTATTGAGTTGGTGGCCCTGCGGGTTGAACATCAGCATGTTTGGTTGCAGTTTGCTGTTGCGCAGTCTGTTTGGTTACGGCCTGTTGTTCTGGTTCAGTTTTTATCGGAGGAGCTTCATCTGCAGGTTGCTCAGCTTCGCCCTTATGTTTTTTCTTGCTTTTTTTATCTGCCGCAATTGCTTTTTCTTTCTTTTTAGGTTCACTGACAGCTGCACTTGCAGGTATTTTTATGGTTTTACCGATAGTCATTTTAGCATTGTCATTAAAACTCTGCAATTCGCTAACCGGAATATGGTATTTATGGGCTATCGAGTAATAGGTATCTTTCTTTTTTATCGTATAGGTGATAACTTTTTTGCTTTTATGTTCTTCCTGAACCACTGGTGCCGCAACTGCGGAGCGTGCAAATGATTGGAGTGAAATTGTAAAAATTGTTAGCGTCAGTAATAGAATTTTAACTTTCATTTCGTTTAGAAGTATTATAAGTTTAAAACTTTTAACTGCGAATGGTTTTTCAGGTAGATCAATTGATCTTTGTAGACTAAAAACGATTCCGGCTGCATTTTTTGTATCCCGATATTTAATAAATCTTCAAAAACAACAGAAAATCCGTTTATCAGGTACAAAGACTGTTGCAAAACCCCGTTATTAATCGCGTGCAAAGATACAATTCTCCATTTATTGTGTTCAAGATAATCCACCGAATTTTCAATTGCAGTTTCTTTTAGATTTAACCCGGTAAGTTTTTCTACCTGAACAGGTTCCGGTAAAAATAATTGGAGTTGATATTCCTGGTCGATCGCAGGTTTGTATTGCCGTATAATTGATCCGGTTTGAATATCAAGTAATTGTAGTTTTTGAGGTTGAAACCTTGGATTAAAAACGATCGGACCATTAACACTTAGATGATCAAATGACAAGCTATAATTTTCCCATAGTACTTTCCCCGAAGTTTGGTCAATAGCTATGATCCCTTTATGATTCGGACCATTCGGACCCTGGTATTGATGCAATAGCAATACACCATCCCATGCCGTTTCAATCCCTGTAAGCCAGCGTTCATTACTTTCTATCTCCTTAAAATAAATTTCCCCGGTTTTAAGACTTATGGAAGAAAAAGAAACCTTTTTTTCGCCGGCATTGCGGGTTTCCAACAATACCCGATCGGTCATACCGTCTATCTCGAATCGCCAGACAACTGAGTTAAAACTATGCTCAAAAAAAGGGATCATTTTACAAATATGGTATTTTACTGCGGATACCTTTATAGAGAAAGTAGCTTAAGGTAAGCTTTTAATTTTTAAATTTGACGACTAATCTGATACTAAATACAAAATGAGCAAAGGGATAATAAGTAAAGAAGAAGACTATTCGCAATGGTATAACGACCTGGTGATCAAGGCTGATATGGCTGAATATTCGCCAGTAAGAGGCTGCATGATCATTAAACCATATGGTTATTCGATATGGGAAAAAATGCAATCTGTTTTAGATGGTATGTTCAAAGAAACTGGTCATAGTAATGCCTATTTTCCGCTTTTTATCCCAAAATCGTTTTTCTCTAAAGAGGCCAGTCATGTGGAGGGTTTTGCCAAGGAATGTGCAGTAGTTACGCATTACCGGCTAAAAAATGATGAGAACGGAAATATTGTAGTTGATGAGGATGCAAAGCTTGAAGAGGAACTGATCGTAAGGCCAACATCCGAAACAATCATATGGAATACTTATCGTGGATGGATACAGTCTTACCGAGACCTGCCAATATTGGTTAACCAATGGGCCAATGTTGTCAGATGGGAAATGCGTACCCGTTTGTTTTTGCGTACCAGCGAATTTTTGTGGCAGGAGGGGCATACCGCTCATGCAACTGCCGAAGAAGCCATCGCTGAAACGGAACAGATGCTTGGTGTATATGCGGATTTTGCAGAAAACTGGCTTGCATTGCCAGTAGTTCGTGGCCGAAAGACACCGAATGAGCGTTTTGCAGGGGCATTAGACACCTATTGTATCGAGGCTTTAATGCAGGATGGTAAAGCCTTGCAGGCCGGTACCTCACACTTTTTAGGCCAAAATTTCGCGAAAGCATTTGATGTAAAATTCACAAGCAAAGAAAATAAGCTTGATTACGTTTGGGCAACTTCATGGGGTGTATCAACCAGGTTGATAGGCGCACTGATCATGTCGCATTCGGATGATGCTGGTTTGGTATTGCCACCTAAATTGGCGCCAATTCAGGTGGTAGTCGTTCCGATCTACAAACACGAAGAAGAATTGCAGAACATAACTGCTTACGTTAAAGAATTGACCAAAGAACTGAAATCAAAAGGCATATCGGTTAAATTTGATAACAGAGATACCCATCGCCCCGGAGCTAAGTTTGCAGAATATGAGTTAAAGGGTGTTCCTGTAAGAGTTGCAATTGGCAGCAGAGATATGCAGAATGGAACGGTTGAATTAGCACGCCGGGATACTAAAACAAAAGAAACTGTAAATCAGGATGGTTTAGCTGGTGTTATTGAACAATTACTTGAAGATATACAGACCAATATTTATAATAAAGCATTAAACTTCCGTACAGAAAATACGCGCAAGGCCGACGATTATGAAGAGTTTAAACGTTTGCTTGACGAAGTGCCAGGTTTTATTGCAGCCCATTGGGATGGTACTGCCGAAACAGAACAATTGATCAAAGAAGAAACTAAAGCAACTATACGCTGTATCCCTTTAAATAACCCATTAGAAGAAGGTAAATGTATCCGTACCGGTAAACCTTCTACACAAAGGGTATTATTTGCAAGGGCATATTAGGGGGTTGAAAGGTTGGAACGTTGGAAGGTTGTAATGTTATTGTTTTCGATTTCAATAAGTACCAAAAAGTCTTAATCAATTAAACTGGATTCCAACTTTACAACATTCAAACCTTTCAACGTTTCAACAATAAAAAAACAATGAAATTCGCAACAAAAGCAATACACGCAGGGCAGGAGCCCGATCCAACAACCGGGGCTATCATGACTCCGATATACCAAACTTCTACCTATTGGCAAAAGTCGCCGGGAGATAATAAAGGTTATGAGTATTCTCGCGGTACCAACCCGACACGTAAGGCTTTGGAGGACTGTCTTGCAGCCTTAGAAAATGCACAATATGGACTGGCATTCTCAAGTGGTATGGGTGCAACCGATGCCGTGATGAAGCTCTTGCAACCTGGTGATGAAGTGATCACCGGAAACGATCTGTACGGTGGATCATACAGAATATTCACAAAAATATTTGCGAATTATGGTATAAAATTTCATTTTCTTGATCTATCGAACCCTGAGATTATACAGGAATATATCAATGAAAAAACAAAATTGGTTTGGATTGAAACACCCACCAATCCAACCATGCAAATTATTGATATAGAAGCTATTGGGAAGATAACTAAAAGTAAAGGTTTATTACTTGCTGTAGATAATACCTTTGCTTCGCCATATCTGCAGAATCCTATCGACCTTGGGGCCGATATTGTGATGCATTCAGTAACCAAGTATATTGGTGGCCACAGTGATGTTGTGATGGGCGCTTTAATGCTGAATGATGAAGCGCTGTACAAGCGACTATGGTTCATCTATAATGCCTGCGGCGCCACACCCGGACCAATGGATAGTTTCCTGGTATTACGTGGTATCAAAACCCTGCATTTGCGCATGAAAGCCCATTGCGAGAACGGCCGCCTTGTAGCTGAATTTTTAAAGACGCATCCTAAAGTTGATAAGATCTATTGGCCCGGATTTACAGATCATCCTAATCACGACATCGCGAAAAAGCAGATGAAGGATTTTGGTGGCATGATATCGATCACCCTTAAAGGTGCCGATCTGAAGGAAACATTCCGTATTGCATCATCTTTTAAAGTATTTTCTTTGGCGGAGTCATTAGGTGGCGTAGAGTCATTGATCAATCACCCGGTAACGATGACCCATGCTTCAATTCCGAAAGAAGAACGGGATAAGGCAGGCGTTGTGGATAACCTGTTACGTTTGAGCGTGGGTGTAGAAGATATCGATGATTTGATCGACGATTTGAAACAGGCTTTGTCTTAAATAATTAACACGGTTACTACCTGTATCGAATGATAGGTGACCTTAAATCATTTCTCGATTCAAAAGTCATCCAATATAACCGGTTTGATTTTATCGAAAATGATCCTATTTCTATTCCGCATAGGTTTACGAGGAAGCAGGATATAGAGATCATGGGATTTTGGGCAGCTACTTTAGCATGGGGGCAGCGGGTTACCATTATCAATAAGTGTAATGAACTGATCGGACTGATGGATGGTGCGCCTTATGATTTTATTATGAATCATGAAGAACCCGACCTGAAAAGGCTGCTGCATTTCAAACACCGCACTTTTAACGATATCGATACGCTGTATTTTATATCATTTTTCAGAGATCATTTTATTCGTTTTGAGTCGCTGGAGGATGCTTTTGTTTCGCCGGGTGTTGGGCATCGTAATTCGCAGTATGAGCGTACAGGCCTTCCAGCTTACCCTCCGACGGGGCTCAGGATGACAGCCGACGCGCATGACGGTAACGTTGTGGAAAACAGTTTAAACTATTTCAGAAAATACTTTTTTTCCTTACCCGATCATCCGCACCGGACGATGAAACATGTTTCGTCGCCCTCCCAAAAATCAACCTGCAAGCGTTTGAATATGTTTTTGCGCTGGATGGTGCGTAGGGATGAAAAGGGAGTAGATTTTGGTATCTGGAAGAAGATCAAACCCTCAGACCTGATCATGCCCTGTGATTTGCATGTCGACCGGGTATCCCGTAAATTAGGCCTAATTACCCGCAAGCAAACCGACTGGCAAACTGCGATCGAATTGACGGAGCGCTTGAGGGAATTTGATCCTTCAGATCCAGTGAAATATGATTTTGCTTTGTTTGGGCTGGGGGTTGAGGAAAAGTTTTGATAACAATTTTTTACTTGGTAAATTTGTGTATGACCAAATTAACAGTAAGTATACCTGATAACAATGATGTCCCTTTTTTGCAGGGAATATTGGATCGTTTTGGCTTAGTTTATAAAATTGAACCAGACGAAAAAGAATATACTTTTTCTGATGCCGAAATAAAGGATCTGGTCAAAACCAGGCAAGACTATATCGATGGTAAAACTACTGCCCGGGATTGGAAAGATATTGAGGACGATTTGAACCGTGCCTTCGATTAAATTACTTAGACGAGCAGAGGTTGAACTAACCGAGGCTTGTCAATGGTACGAAAAACAACAAAAAGGACTATCTCGCCATCTAAGAATAGCTGTCAGAAACAGTCTGGGCTCTATTGCAGCGAATCCCTTTATTTTTTCAAAAAGATTCGATTCAGAATTGCGTGTTGCAGTACTCTATAAATTCCCTTATGTGATCGTTTATTGGTTTGATGAAAC
>Ga0164296_1000349_pt1 | contig 56343 bp, 56 predicted proteins | sample GEODES057metaG_FD_113533 | JGI IMG/M metagenome (GOLD analysis project Ga0164296, IMG submission 113533) | Dystrophic lake water microbial communities from Trout Bog Lake, Wisconsin, USA - GEODES057 metaG | ecosystem: Environmental > Aquatic > Freshwater > Lake | place: USA: Trout Bog Lake...
AGAAGTCTATATAAAATACGAATACCTGCTCGAAGAAAAAACTACAAACCCAACTGAGACGGTCGACTTCAATGGAGTAAAAGCCAACCTGATGACCGTTCAGTACAACCTCAAGCAATTCGAACAACCCGAGTCGCGCCGTCAGTTCATGTCACGCGAAGAAGTGCATATAAAATTCGCCAAATATGGCTGTTGGTAAGCTGATCATATAGGCTAGGCAGTGAGTCCGATAACCCCATCAGAATTTATATTAATTTCACCTGCTACAAGTATTACATACACGCACAAACACGCTAACATGAAAAGAACAATACTTACCATCTTATTAATTGCTACCTCGTTCTGTTTTGGGTTCGCATTTAATGCCATCATAGCCAGGCAGACCGCAGGCAAGGCAGAGATGGGGAAGGTGACAGGCATAGGGGGCATCTTCTTTAAGTGTAAAGACCCTAAGAAAATGAGGGAGTGGTATAAGACACACCTGGGCCTGAACACCAACGACTATGGTGCAGTGTTCGAGTGGCACCAGGGCATGGACTCTACTAAGAAGGGCTTTTCACAATGGAGCCCGTTCAGCGAGAAAACCAAATATTTCGAACCCTCTACCAAAGACTTTATGATCAACTACCGGGTAGAGAACTTGACAGCCCTCGTAGCCCAATTGAAAACGGAAGGCGTGACTATTGCCGACACTATAGAAACCGTGGAGTATGGCAAGTTTGTACACATCATGGATGTGGAAGGCAACAAGGTAGAGCTATGGGAGCCCAACGATGTGGCATATGAGCAAATGGGCAAGCAAATGGGCGCGCAGACAACTAAGTGATGCCCCTCTTTTGGGCATTCCTTATTCAATATCACCCATCTCTTTAATTTACTAAAGACACTAAAAATAGTCATTTGTAAAAGTATATATGTCCCCGCCATGATTTGTGCAGCTAACAAATATCTGCTTAGGGATACTATCTCTCAAACTGACAAAAGTTGTCTGATCACATCGGTCGTTGGCATAGCTGAACACTAAACTTCCATTGTCCACCTTCGATGGCAGATCTATTGCTCCGCCCACGTAATATTGACCAAGTCTTTTGTTTTGGCTGTTATAGATAAATACCCTGCCGGTAGCGTGCATAGAACCTACAGATGCCCCCCAATAGTTTATAGAATTCAAGACCCGGAGTGTGTCCGATTTTGACGTAACAATATCTCCCAAATAAGAAATCTTGATTGCTTTTAAATCGCGGCCTTCGATACTGAAATAGTAATCCTGCCCTAAGCGGCCTTCAGTGAGTATAAACTTTCTACATTTTTCGTAGTAATCCGATTCATCAAATGCAGATAGTATTGCTTCTACACCCGGATGGTCAACGCTAAAAGTCGTTTTAGGTTTAGGCGTATTGCAGCCCAAATGCATAACCAGTCCGGCAGTTAAATAAAATGTGCTAACTCTGAATATATTTTTCATAAATGGGCATATACCTTAAAATTAGCTAACTATCCTCACAATGCCATAAACTCCCACGCGCTTTTGTAGGCGTCCAGTTTCTCAGCATAGGCAATGAAATTGGCATAGAAAGGCAGGCGGGAAATGGTGGCGCTATCGCCCACTACTACCAGTTTTTTGCGTGCACGGGTCATGGCCACATTCATACGCCGCACGTCTGACAGGAAGCCGATGGTGCCACTGTCGTTGCTGCGGGCCATACTGATGTATACAATATCGCGCTCCTGCCCCTGGAAACTATCGATGGTATTCACTGCTATCCTGGCCAGGTATGGCTGCAATTCAGGTGAATGCGCTAATTGCTCTTTGAGCACATAGACCTGCTCGCGGTAGGGGGAGATAACGGCTACAGTAGGAAAGTTAGCAGGTGTATACTGCGCAGCCAGCTCTGTAACCAACTGCGAGAGGTGCCTGAACAAGAGCGCAGCCTCCTCGGGGTTAGAGATGCTGGTGTTCTCGTTCTTCTCCTCAAACCCGCAGCCGGCAGTATCTATAAAGGTAAGCGGTGCATCGGCATCGAACAGTAAGTGACCAGCCACCGATGCATGGGCCTGCAGCCTGTCGTCATAGAATACGCGGGAGGAGTAACCCATGATCTGCGTATGCATGCGGTACTGCTCTTCCAGCAGCACTACCGCCTCGGGGTGGGCGGCTATACAGCGCTCCAGCAGCGTAACACTGAGTCCCTGCCGCGCTGCCTCGTCAGACTTGATAGTAGGTGGCAACTGGCAGTGGTCGCCGGCAAGGATGACCTTCTTGCCTTTAAGGATAGGTATCCAGCAGGCGGGCTCCAGCGCCTGGCCGGCCTCATCTATAACCACAGTGTTGTAGCGGAGGTCGCGCACAGTATAATGGTTGGCACCTACGGGCGTAGCCGTGATGATCTGCGCCTTGGCTACCAGGTCATCTATGATGTATTGCTCCAGCCGGCCAACATCTTTGATGATCTTATAGGCCTCATCAAACAAGGATTTGCGCTGCTCACGCTCTGCCCTGCCAAAATTGCGCTTGTATTTGTGGGCCATATCACGAAACTCGCCGGCCTGCTTTTTCAGCTTTTTGATGTCCTTCATGGTGCTGTGCTCGGCCATGCGGCTATCCAGCGTCAGCGACGTCAACCGATCTGATACGCGGGCAGGATTACCTACACGCAGCACATTAAGGCCCTCTTCTGAGAGCTTTTCGCTGAGCAGGTCTACAGCAGTATTGCTGGGCGCAACCACCAGTATCTTAGACTCGCCATTCTTAATGAGCGTCTTGATGGCCTGTACGAGTGTGGTGGTCTTACCTGTACCGGGCGGGCCGTGCACTATGGCCAGTTCATTGGCATGAATGATCTTGTCGACCGCGGCTTGCTGCGCGGTGTTAAGTCGGGGGTTGGTATAGGTAAATGTATCAGTGTTGAAGGTGGGCTTTGCCTGCCCAGTAAGTATGCTGATGAGCCTGCCGTCTTCGCGCTTTTCGCTGAGGGTCATGGCCAGCTTCAGCGCGGCATTCATTTCGTCGTAGCTATTGTCGTCAAAGAGCACATCGATGCCCAGCTTGCCATCGCTGGCCCAGTCGGGCAGCTCATCGGTGCGGAACTGTATCTTGAGCTTGTTGCCGCTAACATAGGTAATAGTGCCCTCTATGTGATCGTTCTGCGCATCATGATTAGAAAACAGCATAGCAGACACGCCAGAACGCAGCTTGTGCAGGACATCAGTATGGGTGGTGCGCTCTACCTCTACGGTCACATAGTCTGCACGGCTGAGTTCTGAGCCTCTTATGGCTATGGGGTACCAGGAAAAGCCATTAGCCCTGCGGTCGGCCACGGTGGATTTTGCCGTCATTTCGAGCCATGCCCTTCTATCTTCATCACGTTCTATTTTCAGCAGATCGAGCAGCCGTTTGAAATAATCCATGCGCAAATGTAGGAAAAAGCCCCACCCCGACCCTCTCCCAAGAAGAGGGAGGTGGTAAGTAGCTCCTGGCTAACTATCAGAGCGGCCAACCTTCGCTGAAGCTACTACAGACGAAAGAGGGGCATAAAAAATCCCGCAGAACAGTGTTCTGCGGGACGACCATTAGTTATCTTAAAAAGAATAAACTACTTATTTGATAACAGTGAATTTGCTAGCTATGCCATCACCTTCTGAAGTGCGCATGATCACCAGGTAGTCACCTGCAGCAAGAGCATCGGTAGCAACAGGCAGCGTGTGCATGCCGGATGACAGACCCTTCTCGTTGATCGTACTGATAGTGCGGCCGTTAATGTCGGCAACGGTGATAGTCACATCGGCGTTTGTAGCGAGAGAGAACTTGATATTAGTGCTGCTGATAGCAGGGTTAGGGTAATTGCCGTAGAAAGTGAAGTGGTTCTTAGTGATACCCGCAACTGAAGTAGGACCTTCAATAACCACTACAGGGAAAATGTAGAAATCGTAAGGAGCCAGAAAGTTGCTCGCCCAGTTGTCATTCCATGAGCCATCGCTATACATGGTTACAGACTGGTCGTTAATAATAGTATCGCCACCGGCAACAGTATACTCAACTGAAGAGCGGTCACCGATCTGCGAAGTGAACAAACCAATAGTATCACCAGCCAGTGCAGTGTAGCTATAATTGAACACGCAACCCACGAAGAAAGATGAGCTTAGGTTGTTGGTAGGTGTAGTGAAGTAGTGAACTTTGGCAGTGTCAGGTACAGTAGATGAATTAGACATACCCAGATTAGTAACGGGAACCGCTACTGAATCGAGTGCGATGTTAGGAAAACCGCTGAAGAAAGCAGTAGGACTTGGTGTAGCTACCTGAGGACCAAGGTTCCAGGTATAGAACTTAACCATTCTTGATGATGACGGATTGAACCTGCCACCAAACAGTGCTATTGTGCCTATTACCTTCATTGAGCTATCAGCACCGTTGAAGTCATAACGCTCGGCATAACCCATATCGCCGTAGGCATCCATACCTGAGATAAAACCGCTATCAGTTGTAGAACCGGCGGTGTAGAGCGAAGGTGTATCGCTAGCTAAAATGTTAGACAATACAATGGTATCGCCGACAGCAGTTGTTTTGCCTAGTGTAGTAGCTGTGTGAGCAAAGCTACAATTGCTAACAGAAGGGTTTACAACTGCGCGCGTACCAACACTTTTCTGAGCAAAACCTGTGAAGGAAGCACCAGCAGCACATGCGAGTAAAAATACTTTTTTCATAATCGTTTTGAATTAATAATTGTTGATGAAATAATAAATCTCTTGTTTAGAGGGTGCGAATGTCGGAAAGTTTAATGACAGAAAAACTAATGTCCGAAAAAATATATTGGTCTTGCCGACACTGTCATTTCCTTTTTTCTGAAAGTTGTGATTTACAAGGTGTCCGTTGAAAAAAGGGACCAAACAATGACCTTACAATTGTTCCCCGAAAGACTTGAGCAGTTTTTTAGAGCGAGGAGGAGAGCTGGAGCGAGGAAAAAAGAAAGGAGGTATTGCTCTCGCTCTACACTCCTTTTCTTTTTGTGGTGCGGGCCGGGATTGAACCGGCGACACCAGGATTTTCAGTCCTGTGCTCTACCAGCTGAGCTACCGCACCTACCCGATTTGGGATTGCAAAAATAGACATTCCGCGCAATAATCCAAAAGAATATTCAATTTTCATTTTTTACCTTTGTTTTTCATGGCAATAGATCAATGGCTGGTGCAGCTTTTAAAGGAGGTAAAGGGAACACAACCACTAGAGTGGATAGCCATTATAGCTGCGGTGGCAGAGGTTTTGCTGGCACGGGCCAATAAAGTGCTGTTGTACCCCGCAGGCATTCTCAGCACAGCAATTTATATGTATTTATTTCTTCGGCCTGAGACAAAACTGTATGCAGATGCCATACTTAACGTCTACTATCTGGTGATGAGCATATATGGCTGGATACTATGGTCAAAGAGAAATGACGGGGGCGCACTTACTATTTCCACTACTAACACAAAGGAAAAAATAATCACGTTTGTAATATGTATAGGTGGCTGGGGTGTACTTTATATACTGCTCACCAGGATATTCCCTATGATGCTGCCGGGCTATACTCCGTCTAATGTTGCTGTATTTGATGCGCTGTTGTCTGCTACTGCATGGGCGGGCATGTGGCTGCTGGCTAAACGAAAACTGGAGAACTGGCTGCTGCTGAACGTATCAAACCTGATAGCGATACCTGTCTATTTCTATAAAGGAATGCCTTTTACAGCCTGTCTTACCATATTTCTGTTTATTGTAGCTATTTTTGGCTACATAGGATGGCAAAAACAATATCGGTTACAGCATATAAATGGATAGGGCTACTGGCATTGCTGCCGCTGGCATGCACTGCCCAGAATGCAGACATAGATCTGTTGAAGAGTATCAACCTGCACCGCAATAAGGGCCTGGATGGCACAATGGGCGCACTCACCAATTCGGTATACCCTGTGTCAGCTATAGTGCCGATCACTGAGTTAGCGATTGGTTATAGAACACACGACTCTACGCTGATCAAACAAGGATATACAAGCATAGCAGGAGCAGGTATTAATTTCATTGTCACCTTCGGACTGAAGTATGCAGTGAACAGGCCACGGCCCTATGTAACCTACCCTACCCTGCAGCCCTACCAGCATGACAAAGACCCTTCCTTCCCTTCGGGCCACACATCATTTGCATTCAACACAGCTACATCACTGGTGCAAATATGCCCTAAGTGGTATGTGGTAGTGCCGGCATATGCCTGGGCTACAACCGTGGCCTATACCCGTATGGACCTGGGTATGCATTATCCCAGCGATGTGCTGGCAGGTGCAGTAATAGGCGCAGGCACATCGCTGCTGGCAGTGAAGGGAAATGAATGGTTGCATCACAGACAAAAGAAAAAAGCGGTTGTCAATAATTAAGAAAATAGCTATCATAGGACCTGAGTCTACCGGGAAAAGCACGCTGAGCGAGGCTATGGCCGAGGCATTGCATACCGTGTGGGTGCCTGAATATGCCCGTGAATACCTGAAAATGATCGACAGGCCATATATTGAAGATGACCTGGTGCAGATAGCCCGAGGACAGGTAGCTAGTGAAGATAAGGCGGCTAGCGGAGCAACTCATTATCTGGTATGCGATACAGACCTTAATGTAGTGAAGGTATGGAGCGAGCATAAATACGGCCTATGTCACCCATGGATACTGGAAGAGATTGCCTCCCGCAAGTATGACCTGTACCTGCTTACAGATATAGACATACCCTGGGAGCATGACCCTATGCGCGAACACCCTGATGCTGCCATGCGTCAATATTTCTACAACATCTATAAAGATATAGTGCTGCAAAGCGGTGTGCCATGGGTTAACATATCGGGCGATGCAGACCAGCGATTGAATAAGGCGATGGATGCGGTAAAGCTATACTTAGGTTAATGCTACGGAAACTCAGGCAACAGCAGATCGTCGAGACTGTTGATACCGGGGATATTCTCACTTACAAACCCCTCGCCATACTTTACGCCAATCCGCTTACCCATAAGAGCATCGCGACCTATGATATTGTTGAGGAAACCCTCGCCGGAAATATAAGTAGGGGGTTCATCGGAGACATAATCAGCTGCGTGGAACTGGCTTTTATAGCATTTTATGGCGTCCAGTTTTTGATTCATTACATCCGATGTATCTACAATAAAACTGGGTTCAAACAATCTATCCTGTATCATGTGGTAGACCCTTTTAGGGCGCCATGCCTCCTGAGGGACACCATCCCAACTAGTTTCGATCTTGCGCAGACCAGCAAGAAAACAGGCATCGGCTATTAGCCTTCCACCGCGCCCATGGTCGGGGTGACGGTCGCGAAGTGCATTGCCAATGACTATTTCCGGACGAAAACGGCGGATGAATGCGATCAGTTTCCTTTGGTGTTCTTCGTCATTTCGAAAGAAACCATCAGCCATACGCGCATTTTCTCTCACCTTTACCCCTATCACTTTGGCAGCCGCCGCCGCTTCTTCATAGCGGAGCGCCACAGACCCACGACTACCCAGTTCACCCTCAGTAAGGTCGAGAATACCAACGGCATCCCCTGCCTGTGCATGTTTTATAAGCGTTCCTGCACAACCTAGTTCCAGATCATCGGGGTGAGTGGCTATAGCCAATATCTTCAGCATTTTGCAAATATAGTATAAAAGCGGCCTCACCCCTGCCCTCGCCCGACTGAAACATCGTTCGAACAGGCTCTCCAAGGTCCACACTGCCAAGCCGTTCGGACCTTGGAGGTGCGTGTCTTGAACTCTCCGTTGCAGCACAAGTCAATCATCACGGCCATCCTTATAACAGCGTGGCCATGAAAATATATTAAATAAAGAGCACTAAATAAGACCCTGTTTTTGTTTGTAATTTGGTATAAGTTTGTAACAGCAACAGAATGATTATGAAGAAAGTAATATTATCGGTTATCGCCTTGTTGGGCCTTATGCAACATGTAAATGCTCAGACAGATATGAATGAACAGTTCAACAAGTACAAAGAGGGTTTTGTACTGGATATGTGGAAGGTGTACCCTGCGTGGGCAAGTAGTGTTGGCTACCATAAATATGATAGCGTACTGATAGTACCTAACGATGCGTCGAGAACGAAGGAAGTTGCCTTTTGCAAGGCAGAGCTAAAAAAGCTTCAAAGCCAGTTTGAATTAGGTAGTCTCAATGAAGCCAATCAAATTGACTACCATCTGATAGAGAATCAGCTGAACTATGCTGTGTGGGGAATTGAAAAGCTGAAGAGTTATGAATGGGACCCATCCGGCTACAATGTATCAGGCAGTTTTGCTGATATGCTGGGCAACGATTATGAACCCATCAACACCAGGCTGCGCAGCTTTTACAAGCGCCTGGCCAATGTGCCCGCGTACTACGAAGCCGCAAAGAAAAACATCAAAAATCCTACACTTGAGCACACGCAGCTGGCTATAGATCAGAATAAAGGCGGCGCTTCGGTGTTCAGCAAAGATCTGAAGGAGGCCTTGGCAAAGTCTACCTTAAGCGCTACTGAGAAAAAGCAGCTAATGGACCGGGCAGCTAAAGCTGTAAATGCCATCAACGGCTATGTAACCTGGCTGGAAAAAACACCGAACAAAACGCCGCGCAGCTTCAGGCTGGGGAAAGAGCTTTATGATGAAAAATTCGCCTACGAGATACAATCGGGATACAGCGTAGGGCAAATATTGGCAAAGGCAAATGTTCATAAGATAGAGCTGCACGCGAAGATGCTGGAAATAACCAAACAATTATGGCCTAAGTATTTTGGCGACAAGCCTATGCCGGAAAATGCCCTTGAAGCGATCAGGACGATGATCGACCATCTGTCGGAAAAGCATGTGAAACCGGAGGAATTCCAGGCGGCAATTGAGAAACAATTACCAACTCTGGTTGACTTCATCAAAGCTAAGAACCTCATCTATATAGATCCATCTAAGCCACTGGTAGTGCGCCGTGAGCCGGATTATATGGCTGGTGTCGCCGGCGCCTCTATTAACTCGCCCGGCCCGTATGATAAGAATGGCAACACCTACTACAACGTAGGCAGCCTGGACGGATGGGATAAAGAAAAGGCAGAAAGCTACCTGAAAGAATATAACCATTACATTCTACAGATACTGAACATACACGAAGCCATTCCGGGACACTATACGCAGCTGGTCTATGCCAACCAATCGCCAAGCATCATTAAATCGATACTAGGCAACAGTGCAATGATAGAGGGCTGGGCCGTATACTCAGAACGCATGATGCTGGAGAACGGCTATGATGGCGACCTGGATATTGATGCGACAACAGCATCACCGGAAATGTGGCTGATGTATTATAAGTGGAACCTGCGTAGCACCTGCAATACTATACTGGACATTTCGGTGCACACAAACGATATGGATATGGACCAGGCTTTGAAATTGCTGACGAACGAAGCCTTCCAACAAAAGACAGAGGCGATGGGAAAATGGAAAAGGGTATCAGTAACTCAGGTGCAGCTTTGTTGCTATTTTACAGGGTATACAGAAATATACGACCTAAGAGAGTCGCTGAAAGCACATGACCGCAAATTTGACCTGAAGCGCTTTCATGAGCAATTCCTGAGTTACGGCAGTGCACCCGTAAAATACATTAAACAGATGATGCATGCTGCTGAAAAGAGCCAATAGTTTTTTTGTCTTGCGCGGATACTAATAACGCCAAGTTAAAATTTATATTCATCGTACCGGGATATGACCCCGGCATGATCATTTTCATAGGATAGGGATAAAGTAAATCGTAACTTTGTGCAATATAATATCAATACAAATGAACCAATTGCGCTCTATCTCTCTATCTCTTCTGGCTATTATTATACTGCACTTTGCGGCAGATGCCACCACCAAAAAGGTGCTGTTCATTGGCAATAGCTATACGTATACCAATAACATGCCCGCGATATTTCAATCGATAGCTGCGGCATATGGCGACACCGTTATTTTTGATCAGTCGGACCCTGGTGGTTACACGATGGCGCAACACTGCACCAATACTACCACGATAGCCAAGATATTTTCGCAGCAATGGGACATAGTGGTGATACAAGACCAAAGCGAATTACCTTCTTTTCCTCCTGCCGAGGTGGACACGGAGGTATACCCATACGCGCACAAACTGGACAGCATGGTGCATGCCAATGACACCTGCACACAAACCATGTTCATGATGACCTGGGGACATGCCAACGGCGACCCCGCCAACTGCACCGCCTACCCCGTGATCTGTACCTATGATGGCATGCAAGAAAGACTGAGGGAAAGCTACCTGCAAATGGGCATAGACAATCATGCCGATGTAGCGCCGGCAGGCATGGCATTTAAGGTGATGATGGATAGTGCTTATGCACCATGGCTGTATAGCAGCGACAGTTCACACCCTATTGTCGCAGGTTCTTATCTGGAGGCATGTGTGCTGTACTCCAGTATCTTTCATAAGAGCACGCTGGGTTGCACTTACACAGATGGGCTTACTGCTACTGATGCCTACACCCTGCAGCGCGTAGCCACTAAAGTAGTGTTCGACAGCCTTACCCAATGGCAAGGAGCGGGCCACTATCCTTATGCCGGATTTGTCAATAGTGTAGCCGGAATGACGGCCACGTTTACCGCACTATCGCCAGTAGCACAAAGCTATTCATGGTCGTTTGGTGATGGCGGCACGAGTACGGTTAATAACCCTTTGCATACCTATACCAGCAGCGGCAGCTATGTGGTCACTCTTACTGCGAGCACAGGCTGCTTTACTGAGACCCTTACAGACACAGTGCACGTGGGCACTACTAACATCAACAACACCTTACCCGTGGGTGACGCGGTCATCATTATGCAGCAAAGCAGCGGCAAGGTGACCATACAATTTCCCTCTGACGAGTTTGACCAACTGGATGTTTATGACGGAAGCGGAAGAATGATCAGATCGTATAAGATCAATGAACTATCTGTAACAGATACCTTTATCCCCGGCATGTATATCTATCGCCTGCATGCGAAAAATTCACCCGAAATAGTGACAGGCAAGATGAGCGTATACTAAGGATAAATGCAGTAACTTGTAACAAAAAACCACACTAAATGGCTACTGCATTTCATGGCCTGAGAACGGCTATCTATTATGTAACTGATATAGAAAAAGCGAAAGATTGGTATGTTGCCGCCCTTGGCATATCACCTTATTTTGATGAACCTTTTTATGTAGGCTTCAATGTAGGCGGCTATGAACTGGTCCTGCATCCGGCAAAGAAAGATGCCCCGCTGACCGGCGGCGTGGCTGTATACTGGGGCGTAAGTGATGTGCCTGCTGCCTACCAGGCATTACTTGCCGCCGGGGCGTCCCCCTATGAAGAGCCCAATGATGTGGGAGGTAATATAGTAGTAGCAGCAGTAAAAGACCCGTGGGGCAATGTATTGGGGATCATTGATAATCCTCATTTTGCATTGCCGGAATAGCATTTACCTTTCTTCACCAAGCAATACCTGTATGGCCAAGATAAAATTAAAAAACATTGATACGGGGGCTCCGAACCGCGCCGATAAAAAGAAGACACAAAAAGAACTGGAGGGCATACTGAAGCGGCTGGACGAACTACAAAACCTATTATATGCAGAGCAGAAACACAGCATCCTGATCATTATTCAGGGCATGGACGGCAGCGGTAAAGACGGCCTGACCAGAGATGTGTTTACCAGCATGAACCCCCAAGGCGTTAATGTCACCCCGTTTAAAGAGCCTACACATGAAGAACTGGCGCATGACTTTCTGTGGCGTGTGCACAAGGCCGTACCTGCCAAAGGAATGATACATGTATTTAACAGGTCGCACTATGAAGATGTGCTGATAACCCGCGTGCATGGCAATATTGATGATGCTACTGCCCGGCAGCGCATGCATGCCATCAATGATTTTGAACGATTGCTGATGACCCATAACGATACGCAGATCCTAAAGTTCTACCTGCATGTATCGCACGAAGAGCAACAAAAAAGGCTGAAAGAACGACTGAGCGAACCACAGAAAATGTGGAAATATAATGCGAGCGACCTGAAAGAATCGAAGCTGTGGGACAAGTACATGAAGTGCTATGAAGATGTATTTGAACATTGTAACGAGGCCCCTTGGCACATTATCCCAGCTGATGAAAACTGGTATAAATCATACCAAGTAGCCAAGAGGCTGGAGGAGACGCTGATTTCTTTCAATATGAAATATCCGGGGTTGAAGAAGTAGGAAACGGTGCCTCACCCCGCCCCCCCCGCCCGGCTGAACGCCATTCGGGCAGGCTCTCCAAAGGAGAGGGATATGTCACGCAATTAGTGTTTATACAGAGATAACATTGCAGGTGTAGCTGTTGGCATAGGTTTTATTACAGTACCAGTAACAAAAAACAATTGTTATGGACAAACTGGAATTAAAAGGTAACTGGAACGTACTGAAAGGCAAGATGAAACAAGCCCATGCACAGCTTACCGACGACGATCTGCAATATGAAGATGGAAAAGACGATGAACTGCTGGGCCGCCTGCAAACCAAGCTAGGCAAGACCCGTGACGAGGTTGTGAAATGGATCAAATCCTTATAATTGAAAATGGTTGGCTCATGAGAGCCAACCATTTTTTATAGTCGTACAATGTTTTACAGTTATTCTGCCACCTTGCTCATAGAGCGTTCTTTCACCCAAGCCAATACTTTATCCAACTGCTCTTCGCGGGTCATAGAGCTGTTGTCCAGCAATATGGCGTCCGAGGCTTGACGCAAAGGGCTTTCTTCCCTTGTGCTGTCTATATAGTCCCTCAGTTCCAGGTTGTGGCGCACCTCATCGAGCGTGACGTGCGGATTAGTGACATACATCTCTTTGAAACGGCGCATAACCCTTACCTCCGGGTCAGCCGTCATAAATATCTTTAGCTCGGCATCAGGAAAAACAACCGTGCCGATATCTCGGCCATCCATTACTATGCCCTTTTTGCGACCCATGCGCTTTTGCTGCGCTACTGCGAAGGCGCGTATCTCGCGGATGGCAGCTACCTGGCTTACCTTATCAGATACGAGCATATCCCTTACCGGAATAGATACATCCTCATCGTTAAGGCATATGTCGGATGTCTGGGAGGCCTCGTTGAAAACAAAAGACAAATGGATATCGGCAAGAGCACTCAGCACCTCACCATGGTCGTTGAATTTAAGCTGATTGCGGAGAAAATAAAGCGTGATGGCCCTGTACATGGCACCACTATCGATATAGTTATACCCCAGACGCGCGGCAAGGTGTTTAGCAAGAGTGCTTTTGCCACATGATGAAAATCCGTCTATCGCAACTATGATCTTATTGGTCACCATGCAAGCAAAGTTAAAGGAAGTTGCGGAAATTTGACCGCCGAGGCGCAAAGACGCAGAGATTTTTTCACCATGATATATTACCCGCAAAAGGCCGCAGAGGTTCGCTGGAATAAACCGCCCAAAAACAGCCGATATTCCTGTTATTTTTTGATTACTGGCTGATTATATTTGCATCCGCATGAATAGAGCATACTTATCACTGGGCAGTAACGAGGGCGACCGCGTGCAATGGATGGAAAAAGCCATGTGGCTGCTCACGGTGAAAAGCGGCACAATAGTGAACCAGTCATCGGTATACGAAACCATGGCATGGGGATTGACCACCCAACCCGATTTCCTGAATATGGTAATAGTGCTGGAAACCACCAAAAATGCACAGGCACTGCTCAAAGATATATTGGAGGCCGAAGTTACGCTAGGCAGGCAACGCGGCGAGAAATGGGGCCCCAGAATTATCGACATCGATATTCTTTTCTTCAACAATGAAGTGATAGATACCCCCGAACTGGTAGTACCCCACCCCTACCTGCAGGAAAGAAGATTTATACTGATACCTATGGCTGAGATAGCGCCCGAGTTACAGCACCCAAAACTGCACAAGAACATAGCCCAACTGCTGGAGGAATGTGAAGATGATCTGGAGGTGAAGAAAGTGATGTAGCGCCTCACCCCGCCCCTCTCCGAGGGAGAGGGAGGTGTTAAGTTGCCAAGGAGTTGCTACAATAGGTCAGTCAAGAAAATGATGTAGAATGAACGCAGACCGCTCTCCGCTCTGTTTCCCGCCCTGAGTTACACTACCCTATCATTATACCCGCTATAGTAGCCGACAGGTAAGATGCCAGTGTGCCGCAGAGCAGTGCTTTCATGCCCAGGCGTGCAAGGTCGGCACGACGCTCAGGCGCCAGCGCACCTATACCACCGATCTGCATGCCCACACTGCTGAAGTTAGCAAAACCGCATATAGCCACGGTAACAATTGTGAGCCCCTTAGGGGTAACTACCGGGACGGTATGACGGGTAAGGTTGCCAAAGGCAATGAACTCATTGATAGTCAGTTTCTGACCCAGTAGAGTAGCCACATTCTGCACATCCTTGCCCGGAACACCCATAGCCCATGCAAAAGGGCGGAATATGTAGCCAAAGATGAAATCGAGAGAGAGGCCGTGATAGATATGACCGAGTAAGTAGTTGAGCAGGGCTATAAGTGCTATGAAACCGATGATCATGGCTATCACATTCATAGATATTTTAAACCCATCGGCCGCACCGTGCGATATGGCATCTACCAGGTTGGTATAGTCGCTCTTTACGTCCAGCTTTACCTTGCCCATGGTAGGCGATATCTCCGTTTCGGGGAATACGATCTTGGAAATGACCAGTGCGCCCGGAGCGGCCATAAGACTGGCAGCCATCAGGTAGTCGGCACGGGCACCCATATTGGCATAAACTATAAGTATGCCACCAGCTATACAGGCCATGCTACCACTCATAGAGGCCAGCAGCTCGCTCTTGGTCATGGTAGGTATGTAGGCACGTATCATCACCTGTGCTTCCACCTGGCCTACAAAGGCACTGGCTACGTTGCTCAGCGCCTCGGCACCGCTGACGCTCATAATGAAATTCATGCCCCGCGCGACTACAGAAACAATGAACTGCATGACCTTGAAATAATAGAGAATAGCCACTAATACACATACCAGGATGATAGTAGCCGTAACGTTGAACGCAAATACGAAAGCCGGCACGGTGCCATAGGCCACCATTTGCCCGGCATGATTATCTACTCCAAGACCACCATATACAAAGCCTGCGCCCTGCTGAGCAAAACCCTCCAGCTTCTGCATACCCTTGCCCAAGTACTGAAAAAAATGATTTACGGCCGGTATTTTGAGCACCAGGAAGGCTATGGCTACCTGCAAGGTAAGCCCGCTGAGTACCAGCCTTAGATTTATCTTCTTTTTATTGTTAGAAAAGAGGAAAGCCATACCCAAGATCAGTAGCACACCCAATAAGCCTGTAAATCGTTCCATCTCTATCAACAAGTTAAAAATTATACTGCAAGATATAAATGTATGACATACTGATGTGCACATTATCTAAATTTGCAGACTTTAATTCACATATTCATTTCGGTTAAGTTAATAAAAGATGATAAGGGTAGGCAAAATAGTGGCCACGCATGGCGTGCAGGGGGCGGTGATCATGACGCATATAGTGGGCGCATCTAACTGGATGACCAAGGGCCAGGCACTGATGGTGGAGATGCAGAAGGACAGCTATATACCCTACTTTGTGGCCGATTTTAAGCCCAGCGGCGAGGACGAATACCAGCTGACACTGGAAGATATGGACCAGGTGGAGAGCGCTAAAAGGCTGATCAAAAAGAATGTTTTTATCAATGAAGATGTATTGGCAGTGCATGCCAAGAAATCGCCGCTGCTGTGGATAGGCTTCCAGGTGACGGATGTGAACCAAGGTATAATAGGTGTGATAGACGATGTGATGCAGACCGCGCAGCAATGGCTGGGCAAGATCATGCACCAGGAAAAGGAAGTGCTGATACCGCTGATACCACAAATGATCAAAGACGTGAACATAAAGACGAAAAGGATCATCATGGAGCTGCCTGAGGGGTTGCTGGAAGTGTATACTAGCTAATCCTTTCTTAAAAACAAACAACCAACCATGCGCATAGATATAATAACCGTAGTGCCCGACCTGCTGGCCAGCCCGTTCAGCCACTCTATAATGAAGAGGGCCAAGGAGCGCGGACTGCTGGACATACATCTGCACAACCCGCGGGACTATACCCCCTACAAGCAGGGGCAGGTAGACGACTACCAGTTTGGCGGTGGTGCAGGCATGGTGATGATGCCGGAACCACTGGCCATTATCATAGATAAGCTGCAAGGTGAGCGCACCTACGACGAGGTGATATTTATGACGCCTGATGGCCACCTCTTTGAACAGAAGACCGCCAACCGCTTATCGCTGAAGGAGAACATCATCATCATCTGCGGGCACTATAAAGGCATAGATGAGCGCATAAGGCAGCACTATGTGACCATGGAAATATCTATAGGCGACTATGTGCTGAGCGGCGGCGAGCTGGCTGCAGCCGTGGTAGTAGATGCAGTGGGTCGCATTATACCCGGTGTGCTCAACGATGAGACCTCTGCCCTATTTGATTCGTTCCAAGATGGGTTGCTGGCACCACCGGTATATACCCGCCCGGCTGACTTCCGTGGTATGCCTATACCCGAGATACTGCTGTGCGGCGACCCTAAAAAGGTAGACGACTGGCGACACGAACAATCGCTGAAGCGTACCGCCGAGCGCAGGCCGGGATTGATGAAGGATGGGGAGTAGTATGAACTAACTGCCGGGCCGAAGGAACAACAATAATGCATGAAATAGGAAAACTGCTTAACTTTACATTAATTAGCTATTTATGAAAGTACTCTTAGACATAAAAGATAGTAAAGCAGAGTTTATGCTCGAACTGCTTAAGAATTTCTCTTTTGTAAAGGCAGAATCACTCACCCCCTCCAAGGCGCAATTCCTTAAGGATCTGAAGGGATCAGTTGGGAAGCTGTTTTAGCAAAACAGGGCAAAATCAAACTTCAATCAGCAAGGGATTTTTTGAATGAGCTATAAGGTAGAAGTTACCTCGTATTTTAAGAAGCAGGCTAAGCATAATTCACCCGTCACAATGCATATATGCCCTTACCGCCTATCGCCGAGTCCACGCGAAAAAGCGGTGACCTGGCGAGGACAAAAAAGTAATGACGGATCGGGAAGAAAAGCAGCTTCTTTATAGTTACCCCTTGATATAGTCGAGCATGCTGAACCTATTTACCGGGATCTGAGGGCTGATTTTCTTTGTTGTTTTTGTTCCTTCTTCATTCGGCCCATACCTATAAGTTTGTACTTTGTCTAAATAAAATAAGTTATCTCTGAATGTAAAATTGAATTCTATATCATATATATTATTTCCGCCGCCCCAATTAATTGATATTTCAAAACCGCTTTGGGTTTCTGCTATTTTGGTGACTGAAAAATTTTTTATTTCATCTGGAAGGGGCAATAATGTGGAAGCAACTAGTTCATGCTCTCGGGTTAGCTCTATTCTGCTCGTTGATTGTATCTGATACCTTTCATTATCCAAATTACATAATTGCAATAGCCTATATTTAGTGCCACCATAACGTTTATTCTTTAGGAACAATACTGATAAAGTGTCTATGCTCTTTGCATTCTTCTTCCAATTATCTTGCACATTTTGCCCCATACAGGAAAATGAAAGTACCGAAAGAATAATAACGGCTATTGTTTTCATATTGTGCTTCTTATCCTTGCATTAAAAATATACTAATCCGCCTCGACCACATATCAAACAAAAGATATGACCTCGAAACCCACGCACCAAAACTCAAGTTTCTGGCCTTCAATAAAATCCAGATAGAAGTAGCCCTTGCCGTCTGGTGTAAATTCAATTAATTTGTTCGCCTCCTTGCATCGCCCTCGGTATAGCATATCCACGGTAAGCTTTTGTGAATCGACAACACTAATGTCAAAGTCCATTAGTGTTATAATGACGTCATTGAATTTTAAAACGGTTTGGATTCCACTTATACGATCGACAAAAAAAAGCGAGAGTGTGCTGTCATTGAGTGCTATTCTGTTGCATTCAAAATCGTTATGAAAATCATAGTACTGACCATTTATCTCTGACTGAGAGATAGATTCCAAAACTGCGATATCCATTGCCTTAATCATCAAAGCTTTTCCCGATATTTTTTACAATCTCTAAGATAATAAAGAATGATGTTATTGCTTAGCCTGTAAGTTAGTTGTTGGTTGGCAGGAAGAGCGAGAAACGCGTTGTTATCTTTATGACAATTGTATATTTTCTGTTGCAATGTGGTATCTTTAGTACTGTAAAACCCAACCTCATGAATATAACCTTCCTCCGATCAGCAGCAATGTTTATGGCTACCCTGGTGCTTATAGCTCTATTGATACCCGGGTGCAAAAAAGATGGCGCCTCAACAACCCACAAAACTACTTCGGGCATGGCAGATACCATACACGTCACGGGGCCTTTGTTCGTGTACGATACGGTCGGTTTTAGCAGCACTGCGCCATCGGGAGACACTTACGTGTGGAGTTTTGGCGATGGCACTATGTCTACCCTAGCATCGCCCACACACATCTATTCTGTTACAGGCCACTTTACAGTTACCCTCACAGACAATGGCGACACAGCGGGCACCAGCACCTTGAACATTACCTATGGTGCTGAGCGTTTTGCCCATACCTGGACCTGGACTGGCGGCTACTACCTGCCCTCTCCACCGCAAACTCTGGGCGATACGGCGCGCGTACTTCCAGATACGACCTTTGCCATCGCCTATATAGACGATTCTACCCTGGGCCTGTGGGGGGCAAACACCAATGCCTACGCCATTGCCGGAGCTTTTGGTTTCACCAACCAACATAACTGGACAGGGACCTTTGGGCCTAACCTGCGCATTACTGCAGACACTATCTTTTTCACTAAAGGAGTCAATCAGCCCAGCTATACCAGCACAACATCCTATTACAGATTGAGATAGTGGGGGTTTATTCTTTTCCGGGGAAGATATTGCTTTTTGGGGTGCGCATCCCAAATGAATAGCATGTTGTTCTTTTATTGTTGTGTCACTCTTTTTTCTTGATACATTTATAGCGACAAAATTGTCTATCACCAAGCAGACATTAGTTTATGACCACCCTGCATTTAGTAAATATCATCGTCCATGCCACAGCTGGTTCCATCGCGTTATTACTGGGCATAATTGCGTTAATTTCAAAAAAAGGCGATAAAGTTCATAGACAGGCGGGTAAGATCTTCACATTCCTGCTTGTTATCATAGTGCTGACAGCACTATCAGGCGTTTTTGTTTTTGGAAGAAATCCGTTTTTACTGGTAATAACTGTTCTGAGTGCTTATTACGGATTCTCCGGGTACAGGATTTTGCTGACCAAATCCAATAAGCCGAAATTTATTGATATCCTCGTGGCCATACTGTCTCTTATATCGGTAAGCTACTTTTTGTATTATCTGAAAAATAACGGTATGTACTGGTCGCCTGTGATCATCTATAGCACGGTGGGTGCATTAATAGCCATTATTTCTTACGACTTTATCCGATATTTCATTTCGGCAATAAAATATGGGAGGCTTTGGATGTATGAACATATCTTTAAAATGATCGGTGCATTTACGGCGCTTCTGGCAGCATTTTCAGGAACGGTTTTTCCCAATTATAAACCTTACAGCCAATTCCTGCCTTCTGTTTTCGGAACGGTTTTGCAGGTGGTATTTATAGTATATATCTACAGGCGAAACAATAGAACTAAAATCTCCGTGACATAGCTGATAGGAGAAAATAGGGTCACCTATCGGGGAAAAAGGAATGCCGGATTGGAAAAGTGAGACGGAAGACTGGTACGACGCAAAAAATGGATGCCCAAGGGCATCCATTCAAATATTTTATGCTGACTGATCATTTACAATGAATGCATGGTCAACTCATAACCTGTGTTGAACAGCGGACGCAGCTTGGTGCTGTAGAAATACGCTATAGAATCCTGGGCATAGTAGTAAGTGAAGCTGGCCGAATTGATATTGCCATTAGCTGTGGTAGCCCACTGTGACAAGGTAAAGTTCATAGTGCCATGAACGGTATCTATACTGTACCCCTTGTAATGCAGTGTATCGCCGCGGAAACTGATAGTAGAATCATCGAGCTTGTAAACAGATAATGTATCGTAAGCGTTAGTAGTGGTAGACGTGCTATAGTCGAGCGTAGAGGCGTAAAACACCTTTCTGGTCTCTAATTTGGCAATATAGGTTTGTCCTTTATCTACAGGTGCAACATATACACCATATGTAGTTTTGTAACAAGACCCTAATGTGAATGTAACGCAGGCTAATAGTAAAAAACCGAGTGCTCTCTTCATAACTAAGTTTGCGTAAAGATAGTATAGTTTTTAAAAAATAAAAGAGGTTATTGAACGCTGTCAAATATACTACTTCATACTCACATAATTCTCGATAGGCAGCCGTTTGGCGATAGAGCGGGCCAGGGTCATCTCATCGGTAAACTCGAGCTCGCCGCCAAAGGCTATGCCGCGGGCTATGGTGGTGATGGTGACCGGCAGATCCTTGACCTGGCGGGCTATGTAGTAAACGGTGGTATCGCCCTCTATAGTGGGGCTAAGGGCCATGATGAGCTCCGCGACCTCCCTTTCCTTAACACGGGTGCAGAGGGAGGTGATATTGAGCTGCTCGGGGCCTATGCCATCGAGCGGAGAAAGAATGCCGCCTAACACATGATATAAACCGCTATATTGCTGGGTGCTTTCTATGGCAATAACGTCCCTGATGTTCTCTACCACGCACACCTGGCTGCGGTTGCGGCCGGGGTTTACGCATATCACGCACACATCACTATCAGATACATTATGGCATTCCTTGCAGAACACGACACCATGCCTCATACGCGACAGGGCTCCGGTAAACTCGTCCACCTCAGCTGTGTCCATCTTCAGCAATTGCAGCACCATGCGCAGCGCCGTCTTCTTCCCTATTCCGGGCAGGCGAGCAAACTCCTGCACAGCATCTTCTATCAGTTTTGATGAAAAAATCATAATTATTGACTCCTGTGTAAAGTTAAGGGATATTGGTGATTTGGGTTCACGTGAGTTGGGTTCTCGCAGAGGGCGCAGAACTTATGTAAGAGAGGGTGCGGTTGGGCATTGCCACCTTCGCTAAAGCTGCGGCCGCCAAGGAGGACGCAGAGCTCGTGAGCCCGAGAGGAATAAATGTGTTAGAATTTGCTAATACCGGATGGTGACATAGGCAAATTGGGTGCGGCGGCCATGCTTGGCCACGAAGTCATATTGGGTAGGGATATTGATGACGCTATCGTTGACCATGCAGGTGCCGGAGCTGGAACATTCGCGGGAAAGACCCAGGTTTTTATTCTCCTGCTCAAATTGAATATTGCTTACTTTATAGGTCTTGTTGCGATCGGGAATGTAGACCATCCAATCATAATTCTCAATGGTCTCAAAATCTATGTAGCTAAAGCCTGTAACATTGGTGTCACCGACCACGTACTGCTGGCTACCATACAGAGTGTCGTATACCGAAATAATCTCCTTAATGGCGGTGAAACTACTAGTACGGTCATACTTGACGAAAACAAGATGGCGCAGATGGAGGGCAGAAGTATCATCAGGCGCCCAGGTGAAGCGCATGGTGGGATTGATGCACCGGGAGGTGCAGGAGCATAATGCGGCCTGACAAAAGATAAATAAAATTAAAGACAGGGCTTTATACATAGAATAAATTTACGTTTTTTAATTGAGCGCAGCACTATTATGACCGAAACATACTAGTCTGACCTATGGAGCAAAGGGTACCATTTTTATAAATCGAGAACTGAAAGCAACCACACTACGTATATTCAATCAACATGACACCACAGCGCTTACTCTTCATTTTACTGATCTGTACCTACACATCGATAGCGGGAGCACAGGCTATAGACAATACCGTGTCTTACAAAGACATTAATGCCGAACGGTATTTCCGCCTGAATTATGAGAATGACTTCTTCTCAGCCACCGACAAATACTATACCCAGGGCATACACCTGGAAATAGTGTCGCCGGGCATAAGGAAATTCCTTTTCAGCAAGGTGCTACTACACCCAAAGGACTACCATGTGAAGTATGGCCTAGGGGTGGAGCACGCGGGGTATACTAACTCCAACATCAATACCCCATTCATTACTTATGGCGACAGGCCCTTTGCAGCCTGCCTGTTTTTAAAAACATTTGCCATAGCCACGAACGCCGATAAAGAGAAGCGCATCTCTACCACACTGAGCACAGGCGTGATAGGCCCTGCTGCAGGCGGGGCTGAAATGCAGACTTACATTCACAAAGAGTTGCACAATATAACGCCACATGGCTGGCCCAACCAGATACATAATGATGCAATACTTAACTATCAGGTGGACTATGAAAAGCAGATACTGGCCTATGGCCGATATTTCTCGCTGGATGCAGATGGCATGGCGCGTGCAGGGACACTGAGCGATAAGGCCGGTGCAGGCTTTACTATTCAGTTTGGCTATTTCGACTCCCCATATGCTACCGACAGGGCCAGCACCAGCAAACTAAGGATATATGCCTACGAGCACCCGCAAGTGAACATAGTGGGCTATGATGCTACGCTGCAGGGCGGCATATTTAACAAAACAAGCCCCTATACCATACCCACTGGCAATATAGACCGTGTGGTGCTGGAGAACAGGTTTGGCTTTGTAGTTGCGGTGAAACAAGTGTACCTGGAGTATTTCCAATCGCTGCTGGGCAGGGAGTTTACCACCGGCAACTACCATGTGTGGGGAGGTGTGGAAGTGGCAGTAGGTTTGTAGAACAGATTTGTAATTTAAGATTTGTTTACTAATTTCCATCCGTAGCCAACTCTACTACCCCTTATGAAGTGTTTATTACTATTACTATTTGCATGGACTCTATCGACAAACGGCTCTGCTCAGGAAGAGAAAATAGCAGTATATTATTATGGCGATTCAATTACCGACCTTACCAAGGGGGCAATTTTCAGCGATCTTGACGATTATGCAAGCGGGATAGAGGAAAATCACATCGATCCATTTACGCATATCAGCAGAAAAGAGTTTTTTAAAAAGATAGAAGCACTAAAAGGCAAAGTAGCTACCTACAATGTTGATGAGCTTTTTATGGAGTGGGTTAAAATAAATGCCCTTATCAAAGATGAGCACACACTCATCGCGCATTTACCCTGCTACCGTTTCCCGTTCAATGGTTATTATTGTGCCGATGGTGTTTATATAACGGGCACAGATAAAGACAATAGCAAACTGAATCATTCCAGGGTAATTGCCGTTAATGGCCTGTCGATGGAGGCTGTAATGGAAAAATTGAAGCCAATAGCGCGCGCAGTAAATGAATCTGATGCGCGGCTAACTTTTATATATTATCTCTTCAGCCCCCTGGTCATCCACGGGCTACAGATGTCTAAAACCCGCGTAGACATAGAATATACATTTGTAACCCCTCAAAATGATACAATACGTTTGAAACCTGTTGCTTCAATGCAAAAAATCGAACAGCTTACGGGTGATACCATAAAAAATAAGTTTCTAAGGACAACGAATAACAAAAATGCTAACTGGCATACCTACGTAAATGAAGGAGATTACATGTACTGTAGAATAAGGGGTTGTGGGGATAGAGAAGATGATTCATTAATAAAGCAACTAGACAATATGCAGGAAGAAATAACAAACAAACACATAAAGAAAGTAGTTGTAGACCTTAGGGATAATAGTTGTGACAATCCCCCTTCTTTGTTGTCCTTCATTGATTTTCTGAGTACACGGCCATATACCGGAAGTGAGCAAGTTTATGTGCTGATAGGCAGAAGAACATCTTCGGCAGCTGCTATCAAAGCCCTGGCCTTTAAGACACGCGCAAGAGCAATATTGCTCGGCGAGGAGACAGATGGTAGCGCAAACTATTATGGAGATCCTCACACATTCAAACTGCCTAAGACAAAATTGCGGGTACTCTATTCCACAAAAAAATTCGATTCGGGGGTCGGGTATGAAGGACCTCTCAGGCCCGATATTATTATACCGGAGCTGTTCTCTGACTATATCACACATACTGATGCGGCATTACAGCATGTTGCAAAGCATCAGGTAAAATAGCGTCGATACCGTAGCAGGTTATTTGCTACTACCATGTTGCAGCAATAATTGGTGTAGCGATAGTACCTGCGGCAACACGGCTGTTGCGTCATCGTTGGTAATGATGTGGTCGCAGCGTTTCATTTTTTCGTCTTCATTCATCTGCTGTGCAACAATGGATTCAACCTTATCCCTGGTCGTGTTACCACGCTTCATGGCGCGCTCAATACGCAGTGGTAAGGGGCAAAAGACACCGATCATGATATCCATATCGGTATAGGTACCGCTCTCGAAGAATATGGCCGCCTCTTTAATGATGTAAGGGCTTGTCTGCTCAGCTATCCATTGCTTGCCATAGTTGACCGTGGCGGGGTGTACGAGGGCATTAAGCTGCTGCAGTTTTTCGGGATTGTCGTAGACGACAGAGGAGATGAGGTCCCGGTTCAGCTTGTTGTTCAGGTAAGCGTCATTGCCAAAGAGGCCGGAGATGGCAGCCATTAAAGCTGCATTGTGCTCCATGAGGTAGCGGGCAATGTCATCGGCTTTGAGTACAGGAATGCCGATTGTATGAAATACCTGGCACACTACTGATTTACCCGAGCCTATACCGCCTGTTATACCTACTTTGAGCATACTATTTTTCAGAAAGTTACTGCATAAATACGATAATCTGAGGGACTTTCACGGGAAGACGCAAAGCACTCGTTGGGTAGGTAACCAGACTTAAAATATCCTTGCAAACAAAAATTCCGGACCTAGATGCGGTCCGGAATGTAAAATCTTGCTTTTTGTTGAATTACTTAGCTACAACGGTAACGCCTGAAGCAGCGTCTGCCTTCTTGCGGTAAGCCATAGTCAGTTCCATAGAAACAGCAGAACGCTCCATCTTCATGAAAGTGCCACGAGCTACTTCTATGCTCAATGTACCATCGTCGTTGGCCTTATTGACTGTGCCGTGTATACCTGCGGTAGTGATCACATACTCACCAGGGTTCATGCTGTCAGAGAATTTCTTCTGCTCTTTAGCACGTTTGCTTTGCGGGCGTATCATGAAGAAATACATCACGATGAACATACCCACCATTAAAAATAATGGCATCATTCCGCCACCCGCCTGCGGGGCAGCCTGTAACATAATTGTTGCTGAATTTGCTTGCATTGTTGTTGATTGTTATGATTAAAAAAAGTTATTCTGTAGGTAATGCGTTTTTATCTTTAGATGCTGCCACATCCGCCTTGATATAGAGCATATGTACGCTACGCAGCGTATTGGTATTGATGGTCACTGATTTTTCCTGATGGCCTGACTTGCCTGTTGAATTAAAGGTCACCTTCATAACAGCACTTTTGCCGGGCGCTACCGGATCATGAGGATAGTCAGGAACGGTGCAGCCGCAAGAACCAGAGGCGCTAGTGATGATGAGGGGACTTTTACCGTTGTTGGTAAAGCTGAACTCGTAAGATACGGCCTCACCGGCATGCATGGTGCCAAACTCGTGAAGCGTGTCTTTAAAATCCATAGTGGGCTTCAGGGCCGCGGAGGCATTATCGATGCCGCTGGCAGTATGCGGATTGTTGACAAGGCTTGCAGACAGCTTGCCATCTTTGTTGTCGCCCGTATTATTATTGCAAGCAACCAATAGGAATAAAGAACAAGATAGAATCAGATAGCGTTTCATAATTATGATGATTTTATTTAGCGGAACGATCTTGTTTACGGACCTGATTTTCTTTTTCGAGGTCTTTTAATATGTTGTCAAGTACGCCATTGATAAACTGTCCGCTCTGCGGCATGCTGTATTGTTTGGCGATATCGATGTATTCGTTAATAGTAACCTTTGTAGGTATAGTGGGGAAATACAGGAATTCACACACACCCATGCGCAGCAATAACATATCTATTTGGGCGACGCGCTCTTTATCCCAGTTGTTCAACTTGGGCTCTATGAGTTCATTGCAATAGTCTTCCTTATCTATTACTGCAAACAGCAGTTCGTGTGCATATTCTCTCTTTTCAGGCGAAAGCAGCCTTGCAAAATCGACCTTAGTATTGCTATTGAAGAAATTCTGCATGAGCATGATGATGAGCTCACTATTGTCTTCCCAACCAGGGAGCTCATCTACGAATGTTTCCTGCAGGGACTCATTCTCCACCATCAATTTCTGCCAGATAAAGCCAATCATTTCTTTATCCTGACCGGGAGTAGGCTCCTTTAAAAGTAAATAGGCCTGATATTCATCGCTTTTCACCAGCTGGTGATACAACTTTTTCACCCATTCAGCATCGATAAAACGCTCGAGCTTGTCTTTCTTGATCTTTTCCTGAAATGCAGTCCTGCCCAGAGTTTTTACAACAAATGAGTTGACCGCGATACGGGTATTCACATTCATATCTTCCTTTGTTTTCAAGTATTTGGAAGAACGGACGATGGAATCTGTTTCAGCGTATTCGGCGACTTTCAGAGGATATAAAATACAAACCGTAAAAATATCCAGCACATGCTCCAGCTTTTCATCGAGCATGCGTGCTAATTTAGTTTTGTTGCTAATTTCCGCTTTATCGAACGTAGAGAGCGAATAAAGGGTCTGCATCACTTTCACACGGATATTTCTGCGACTGATCATATATGAGTAAAGAACCTTGTTTTGGGGTGCAAAGGTAATAAAAATCGGGTGGTAAAAGGCCAAAAGGTTGTTAAGGAACAATGATAAATAAATCATCGCCCGGGATGACATACCCATGTGTTTTGAAAAAATGTCATCCTTCGACAAGGTAACGGATGATATTTTTTCATTAAACCGTTAACATTTAATGGACAGACCTTTGAAATGAGTGTAAAAAAATAATTTAGCCCCTGCTCTGACATATTGCTTGCAAAAGGGAAAATATCTTATTTTACAGCAGTCTATACCATAATTAATGAGCAAGAAAGGACCACAAAAGACACCTAAACCCGCTGGAACGGCAACAAGCACGGTGGCGACAAGGATGCCTGATACCACAATGACATCGCCTAAAGTGCCGAAAGAAGGCTCCCTGATCAAAAAACTGTGCATTGCGCTTACGGTAATAACATTTTTATTATATGTAAATACCTTACAAAATGGATATGTGCTGGATGATGTGATCATGGTAAAGGACAACACCATAGTGGCAAAGGGACTGAAAGGAATCGGTGAATTGCTGACTACCCCCCATATGAGGGGCTACCTTAAGGTACCTAATGATGATTACCGCCCCTTATCGCTAGTGACCTTTGCGATAGAAAGGCAATTTTTCGGGGAAGGGCCGGCAGCACATCACTTCTTCAATATTGCCTTCTTTGCGGGATGCGTTCTGTTGTTTTTTCTTTTCCTCCACCGGTTCTTTGATGAAAAGAAACCGATCATTGCCTTTATAGGAGCATTGCTCTTTGCCCTGCACCCCGTACACACAGAGGTGGTGGCCAACATCAAGAGCCGTGACGAGCTATTGTGCTTCCTGTTTGGCTTCCTGTCGCTGAACCTGATGATGCGGTATATGAAAGAGGGCAAGGCCATGCAACTAGTAGTGGGCCTATGGTCGCTGTTTCTTGCATTTATGGCTAAAGAGAACGTGATCACTTTTATAGGTGTAGTTCCCCTGCTGTTCTTCTTTTTCAAGAATGAGGATAAGAAGCGGGCAGCCTTTGCCACCGTGGGCACTATAGGCACATCGATCATGTTCATTGTGGTAGCTCAGATCGTTCTAAGATCTTATCATGCTAATGAATCGAGCTCGATAGAGTTTATAGATAATGCGCTGGTGAACGCACCTAACATAGGATCAAGGATCGCTACGGCGGTGTACATATGCGGCAAGTACTTGTACCTGTTGTTCATACCCTACCCGCTGGTGTGTAACTACTCCTTTAACAGTATACCTTTTGTCACTGCCGGACATCCGGAAACTATGGTCAAAGCTGCCGTTGCCTTTGTGCTCTATGGCGCTATGCTGATATACGCCGTAATGCGCATCATCAAAAACAAGAAAGATCCTTTCGCGTTTGCCATTATGTTTTACCTGATGACCATATCGCTGTTTACCAACCTATTTATGCTGATAGGAGCGGAAATGGCAGAGCGCTTTCTGTTCATGGCGTCGGCGGGACTTTGTATGGCGGTAGCTTTTGCGGTAGACAAATGGATCATACCATCGTCATCAACAGACCTGTCTGTACTTAAGAGCCGTAAGTTACTGGCTATCCTTGTTCCTGTTACGCTCATCTTCGGCGGGATGGCCATAGCGCGCAATACTGACTGGAAAGATAACGTAGCCATATACAAGGCTGATTATACCAAATCGCCTAATGACTGCCGGCTGGCCTACTATGTAGGCACCGCGCTGGCAGAGAATGAATATACCGAAGAGACAGACTCACTGAAACGGGTGGCAATAGATAAAGAAGCAGTAGTGCACCTGAGGCAATCTATAGCAATGTATAACGGATTTGCTGAAGCCAATGCCGAACTGGGCCGTGTATACGGCAGACTGATGATAAATGACTCTGCAGAACACTATGACCTGCAGGCGCTGAAGATAAACCCGATGCATGTACTGGCTACCAACAACCTGGGCAATGTGTACCTGGCAACAAAAAGGTATAAAGAAGCAATGTCGGCGTTCAGCAGGGCAATACAATTTGACCCCGGGTTTAAACTTGCTTATGCTAATCTTGCCCTCACCTACCAGCAAATAGGGCTTGGCTTCTTCGGTCAACAAAACTATGACTCAGCGGCAAAATATTTTGCGAGCGAACTAACGCTTACCCCAAACGATGCCAATGTGTTGAACAACCTGGGTGCTACCTACCTGAATCAGAAAAACTACCCCGCAGCTATTGAACAATTTAAGAAGTGCATTGCAGCCGACCCCAAATATGTGAATGCGTATTCAAACCTTGGCCGTTCTTACTACTTCATGAAACAATGGGCTGAAGCAGTGACCGCTTTTAACGGGGAACTGGCGCTTGACCCTAAATCAGGGAAAGATATGCCTTACCTGTCCATATCTTACAAGGGCATAGGCAACATGGAAATGGCCAATAAGTATGGGGCTATCGCGAAACAAATCTATCCTGATTTTAAACTCTAAACCGAAATGGCAAAGAAAACAAACCAGGCACCTCAGCAACCTGCACTACCCAAACAGCCTGTAAAGACTGCCAAAAATAATGCAAAGGCAGGCAAAAAAATGTCGCAGATCACCAAGCTATGCCTGCTGCTGGGCATCATAGCCCTGCTGGTGTATGGCAACACCCTGAGCAACGGCTATGTGCTGGACGATGTGATGGTGCTGAAAGACAACACCATTGTAAAGAAAGGCATTACTGCTATACCCGAAATATTTGGAACGCTGCGCCTGCATGGGTATGCCGATATGTCGAACGAGTACAGACCACTGTCACTGGCCATGTTTGCAACTGAGTTCAGCATATGGGGACTGAACCCATCGGTAAATCACTTTTTTAATATCCTTCTTTTCGCGGGTTGTGTCATACAGTTATTCCTATTCATATACAAACTGACCGGAGAAAAAAGAGTGATGGTGGCGTTTATTACTGCACTTCTTTTTGCAGTACACCCGATACACACAGAAATAGTCGCTAATATCAAAAGTCGTGACGAAATACTCTGCTTCTTCTTTGCCTTTATGTCGCTGAACATCTTCGCGAAGTATATGAAGAGCGGAGATAACAAGCACCTGCTGCTGGGAACACTAGCCCTTTTCTTATCCTTCCTGTCTAAAGAGACTGTGGTGACCTTCCTTGCCGTTATACCATTTGTATTTTTCTTCATCCTGAACGATGACAGAAAAAAGGCGATCTTTATATCGGGCGGCAGTGTGGTGGCGATGGCTTTGTTCCTCGGTATAAGGGGTGCCCTGGTACATAAGTATCACCCGGGGGTTAATTTCGGTATCAACTTCATGGATAATGCCCTGGTAGGCGCACCTAATGCAGCATCGCGCCTGGCTACTGAAATACTGATCATGGGCGACTATCTGAAGCTGCTCTTCATACCCTACCCGCTGATCTGCGATCACTCCTTTAACAGTATACCGTTTACTACCTTTGGAGATCCGCTGGTGATACTGTCTGCCGTGGCCTATGTGGCAGTCGCTGCATTGGCTATCCGACTGTTCATTAAAGACCGAAAAAATCTTTTTGCCTTTGGGATATTCTTTTTCCTATTCACGCTATCCCTGTTTACCAATATGTTTGTGGTGATCGCGTCCACATTCGCCGAGCGCTTCCTTTTCTTCTGCTCGGTAGGATCTTGCCTGATAGTAGCATTGGCTATAGAAAAATGGCTTGCCGGAAATGATCTGGAAATAGGACAAATCATTAGCAATAAGAAGATACTTGTTGTGTTGCTGCCGCTATGCCTGATATATGCCGGTATAACTTATGCGCGCAATCAGGACTGGAAGGATAATTACTCGCTGTATAAAGCCGATGTAGCCAAGCTACCTGAGAACACAAGACTCAACTACTATATAGCCAGCGAATTACAAAAACTGTATGATGCAGAAACAAACCCAGCCGAGCAAACCCGTATCAACAATGAAAGTATCACGTATCTGAAAAAAGCGCTGTCTATATACCCGAAAAATACCGATGCGCAAGCTGAAATAGGCGCTGCCTACCTGAGGGCCAAAATGATAGATTCATCGGAATGGCATTTAAAAAAGGCACTGGAGCTTAACCCTAAACAGTCTAACGCATCAGCTAACCTGGGAACGCTATACCTAAACCAAAACAAATTTGCAGAGGCACTGGTTTGCTACCAGAGAACCACTCGACTCAACTTCGGTAATGCTGTAGCACAATTCAACGGAGGAGTGTGTTTTTATCAATTAAAGCAATACGACTCGGCAATACAGTATTTTAAAAACACCATACAGGTGGCGCCCGATTTCAATAATTATAAGTCATTCCAGTTTACAGCTATTACTTATAAGACCATCAACCAGATGGACTCGGCAATGAAATATGAATCCCTTGCCAAAGAGTATGATCCCAAGTTTAAGCTATAACCCTACAGCAAACCAACCGTAATGAAAACCCCTGCACTAAATATCCGACTATTCATCGTTCTGGCATTGTGCATTGTCACCTTTGTTTGTTTTAACTACACGATGCACAATGAGTTTACTAACTGGGACGATGACTTTTATGTGACCCATGACCAATACATAACTACGCTCACGCCACATAACCTGAAAGTGATATTTACAGAAGATATCACCAAGAACAACTACCATCCGCTCTGCATGTTGTCGCTGGCATTCAACTACTACTTCTCTCAACTGAACCCGCAGGCATATTACCTTACCAATATATGCATACACATAGCCAATGTAGTGCTCGTATTCTTGCTGCTGCTGCAACTTGGCTCGATGCTGAAATTCAGCGAAAATGCCAAAATGTTCATAGCCACATTAGCCGCCTTGTGGTTTGGCATACATCCTATGCACGTGGAATCCGTGTCATGGATTGCCGAACGAAAAGATGTCCTTTATGCCTTTTTCTACATAGCTGGCCTCATCACCTACTTAAAGTATATTGGCGACGCCAAAAAGAAATGGTACATTATCACACTATTGCTTTTTGTTGCTTCGTGCCTCTCAAAACCTATGGCCGTTGTTTTCCCGTTGTCGCTACTATGTGTGGATTTCCTCCTGCAACGCAAACTTGGCAAGCGCCTAATTATGGAGAAGGCTGTATTCTTCCTGATATCGCTGATATGCGGATCTATGGCCTTTTATACTCAAAACAAAACCGGAGCCATAGCCTCATTCGATACGCTTACCGTCACGCAACGATTGATGTTTGCCTCATACGGTTACGTGATGTATGTGAGCAAGGTATTTAACCCGACTTACTTATCCACCTTCTATCCCTATCCCTACCCTTACCGCTATACCCGCGGCTATTTCCCTGCCATATATTATGCTGCACCCTTTCTGTCTGTTGCTATTTTAGCAGTGCCGTTGTACTTCAGTTATAAGATGAACAAAACCTATTTCAGGATAGCGGCATTCGGGCTGGGCTTTCTAACTGCCAACCTGATATTCGTGCTGCAATTCATATCTGTAGGCGCAGCAATAATGGCAGACAGGTACTCGTATGTGGCTTATATAGGGTTCTTCTTTATGCTCGCCTACTTTATCCAAGAGATCATCAATAAGCTACCCGCCTTCAAAAATGCGATCTATCTATTAGTCGGTGCTGTATCGATATTCTTTGGATTTCTGTGCCACGAGCGCACGCTGGTTTGGCATAATGCAGAAACGCTGTTAACCGATGCGATAGAAAAGTACCCTTACAGGGCTTTGCTTTCTTACAAATGGAGAGGGAACTATTACTTCGATCAGGGCGAATATGACAAAGCGCTGGAGGACTACGGAGTGCTCACTACCCTGCATGCCGCCGACGCCAAAGTAGAAGACAAGATAATGCGCATCAACATTATAAAAGGCACAATGGGTAATGGCGGCCTGAACAGCACAAAGCTGATGCCGGGAGACAACAGCTATAAGCCGGCCCTGGACAGCTCTTATACCTATTGCCAGAAGGGAGACACCGTTAACGCGTTCAAGACTTACATAAGCGCGCTGAGACACAATGTGCATGTTGAAAAGACCTATGCCGACAGCAGCTTCAGGGCTGTACAGGCGCAACAATACACCTCTGCTATCAACCAGTATAATGTACTTCTGAAGATCAACACATCAAACCCTTACTATTACTTCTACCGAGGGGTAGCTATGTTCGGACAGAGCAAAGTACGCAGTGCTATTAGCGACTGGGAAATAGCGCTGCAAATGAATGCGAAAGATGTACAGCAGTCGGCATCGTATAACCTTAGTGTTGCCTATGACACCCTGGGCAAAGACTCAATGGCCGTATATTATGCACAGATGGCTAAAGAAAAAGGATATACAGTGAATGCTGAATTTATGACGAAGCTGCAAAAGCGCAAGCAAAGCCAGGCACACACCCACTAGTCGTTACATCTTTCAAAAAACGAACAAAGGCCCGGGACTAACCCGAGCCTTTTCATTTGCAAAAAACAAGTATTATTTAATCAAGGTAATATTGCCTTTCTTATCGAGTTTCTGCCCGTCATTAAAGGTTGCGGAGAGTGTATATACATAAACTCCCTGTGGCTGTGCGATATCATTGAAGTTGCCATCCCATCCACGGCCTGCAAGTTCAGATGTACTGAATATCAGCTGTCCCCAGCGGTTATAAACGCTGAAGTTAAAAGTCCTTAATCCCGACAGGTAATCGCGTGGATTAAAGTAGTCATTGACCCCGTCTCCGTTGGGCGTAAATACGTTCGGTAAGTTGACGTAACAGCCATTTGAAACAGTACTTGTATCCGTCATAACACAACCACCCTGCATGGTAACAGTCGCGACATAATCTCCGGGCGAAGTAACCGCGATAGACGGCGTTGTCTGACCAGTATTCCAGAGCCATGCATATCCTGCGGAGTTAATACTATTGAGTTTATCCGATAGCACAAGAGCCGGCCCGCCGGCACACATTGAGGTATCTACACCCAGATAAATCTGAGGTTGCGGATGAACGGTGAGGTTACGGCTGTAAGTAGTAGAGGGGCATGCCCTGTAAGCGACCGTAGAAGTAAGTGTGTAAACGCCGGGGGCATGGTATGCATAAGACACGGGGTTAACGTTCTTTACGCTGTCTCCGTCTCCAAAATTCCAAACGAGACCTGTGTTACCAATGTGCGAGAAATTACCAGACATAGAAATGTATGTACCTGAACATATGGAAGTATCAGACAACCAAACATTGAACGCACTTGCAGTATCTACTGTAACAACACCAAAAGCAGTATCGGCACAAGGCACAAAATCTGTGACTACAAGCGTTACCGTGTACGTGCCGGTGTTATTATAAATATGCGAAGGATTAGCTACAGTGCTGTTATTACCATCACCGAAACTCCAGGCATAAGATGGTGTGGTAGCTGTAGATGTATTAGTGAAGGCAGCAGGCAAACCCTGGCATAAAAGGTCAGGCGCGATGGTAAATGAGGCCGTATTAGGATGACGCAAGTCTATGGTCTGAATGCTGCTGTCAACACAGGTATAACTGTGCGCAAAGAGCTTCACTGTATAAAGCGCCTGCGCGGTATATATGTGAGTTGGATTTGACAAGGTAGAAGATGTGCCATCACCAAAACTCCATTGATAGTTAACGGCACCTGCCGACAGGTTATTGAACAGGAGAGTGTCCTGCGTGCAGCCATATTTTACAAAATGCGTAAATGAAGCCGTAACACCATCATATACTGTTACAGCTGCAGATGACCGGTCGCTCTCGCAACCCAGTACTGTTTGGCTGACCCACCAGGTATATGTGCCGGGCACGGAAGTATTGACTACGGGAGGCGTAGCCGTGCCCACACCGCCCGAAGCTGCTGCATACCATAGAATGCCAGTACCCGTGCTGATGGTCCATGTATTGAAAGGCTGACCGGGGCAATAATTGTCAGGAACATCTACAACAACCGGAGGAGAAGGTTTTGCATTGATCGTAACCGTAACCGTAGCACGCGGTCCCTCGCAGGTATTGTTGGTCTGGCTGACATAGTAAAAGAACACACCGGGCACAGCACTGGATGGCGTAGGCGTAGTGGTGGTACCTACCCCACCTGTGGGTACTGTATACCACAAAATATTAGTGCCGGTGGCCGTAAGTGGCACTGTAGGCACATACTGGCAATAAGTAACATCGCCTGCTACAGGTGCGGCAGGGGTAAGATTGACAACCACTCTTATAGAATCCCGCGGGCCTTCGCAACCAGCCAGAACTTGAGAAGCATAATAGGTGTAGATACCGGGAACACCAACAGGCACCACTGGTGCGGTGGTGGTGCCTACCCCGCCTATGGGGGTGGTATACCAGGTGATGGTACCTGTACCGGTGACTATAAACGGGACGAATGTGGCGCCCTGGCAATAAAATGTATCACCGGTAATGACAGGTGCAGCCGGCTCCGGCTTTACAAATAGATTGAGGGTGACAATGGAATCGCAGCCACTTGCCGATGTAAACGTATCAATGTATGTACCCGTCGAATCGAGAGTTGCTGAGCCGAAGGTATAAGGGAAGTCAGAACAAATGGTATCGCTGATCACCGTGTTAGACGGCGGCGCAACATATACGTTGAATGCAACGGTATCCACGTAGCAAACTCCGTTGCCCAATGCAGCAGTAACGGGCATACTACCTGTAGCAGACCATGTAACAGATGGTGTTGCTGAAGCAGATGTGGAAGGAGTTGCGGTGGCTCCAAAATTCCATACATAGTCTATCCCGGTAGTGGCAACACTGCTCACACTGAATACGTCAGGTGTATTCTGGCAAGTATTATCCAATGCTACAACAGCCGGTGGTGTAGAAAAGGTAAGACTTAAATTATCTACAATCATGCCCAGAGTAGAGTAACCGGATGTGTTATCAGTCAATTTTACTCTCAGGCGCACGACTGTGGATGCAGATGGCACAGTGACTACAGGTATCCCCGTGACAGCAGTGAGCGCAAATGTGGTATTGCTCCTTGAAAAATCCATCGCCACATAAGTGCCGATGATAGCACCCGTAGCATCTAAGCCCGAGATATCAATATGTGTGGTAACAGTACTGGGTGCGCCGCCTGCAGTCCTTCGTGATGCGTCCATACTAAATACATAGCTAGAACCCGGGAGTATACATACGTCTTGATAAAAACATGACCCATCATCAACTTCTGCCACATGGTTGGTTGATACCGTTCCACCATATGTAGTTTCATAGTAGGTTGCTTCTACATTGATACAAGCTGTTACCCAAGAGGTAGCTCCGCCATTAAAATTACCATTTTGCAGTAATTGCTGAGCTTGCGCTGTATCAAGACCTGCAAAAGCAAGAATAATAGCGAAAAACGGTTGGAAAAGATTCTTTTTCATAGCGGAGTCTGATAGAAGTTATAAGTAACACTTGATAGAATAATAGCATAAACTTAATGCCTATACCAATATTATAGTGTAGACTTTCTTCTATCCGATATCGTTGGGTTTGAGCTCATACTTATTGTGTATTATCCTTTATTAATCAATTGGTTAAAAATGATACGATAGTTAAATACCCAGTTAATAATTCAGCAATAATCTGCCCGAGTTTTGCCCAAAATTTTTTCTCACAAGGGTATTATCCTGACGCCCTAGCACAAAAAATACAGTGTTAACACATATTGAAGGCCAAAGACAATGACTTTACGTAAGTATGTGCTATGTTTACAAGAGTGAAAATAGCACACCTGATACTGACGCATGCTAACCCTGCCCAACTGGAACGACTATTGGGCAAACTGGATCATGAAGACGCCCATGTGTACATTCATCTGGACCTGAAGACAGCTATTCAGCCTTTCCTTCACCTGGCTAACGACAAAAAGGTTTTTTTCATTAATAATAGAGTTAAAGTGGCATGGGGTGGATTCACTATAGTGGAGGCTACACTCAATGGGTTTGCGGAGATACTGGCATCCGGAAGGAGTTATGACTATATTAACCTGCTGAGCGGACAAGACTATCCAATAAAAAGCGCCCACCTGATACACGACTTTTTTGCGAAAAACACCGGCAAGATATTCATGCATACACTATCTGTAGACGATGAGTGGCATGAAGCAAAGACCAGAATTACTGAATATCATTTTGTCAATCATCAATTTCCGGGCAGTTACAGACTACAGCAACTTGTGAATGCTATTATGCCCAAGCGAAAACTGCCAGATGGCATAAAAGCTATGGGCCGGTCGCAATGGTTTACAGCTTCGTGGGAGAGCATAGCATATGTGCTTGACTATATAAAGACAAATGGATGGGTAAAGCGCTTCTTCAGGTATAGCTGGGCGGCGGATGAACTGATCTTCCAGACCATTTTATATAATTCTCCATTCAAAGCGGATATAGTGAATGATAACTTGCGTTATATAGACTGGAGTGAAAAGAAGGCAAGCCCTAAGCTGCTGACAATGGATGACGCGCCTGCACTGCTGGCATCTGAAAAACTATTTGCAAGAAAATTCAATATGGACGTAGACAAAAAAATATTGGATTATCTTGACGAACAGATTTCCTGATGTATTTTTAGCGATAAGTATGCAACGTGTTTCTGTAATAACGGTCAATTTCAATCAACCCCAGGTGACAGAAGCACTGCTGGAATCAATATACCGTACCAATACCTACCAACCCATTGAGATCATAATAGTAGATAACGGCAGTAGAATAGATCCAATTCCGGCCTGGCGCACCCAATATGCCGGAATCACCTTTATACGCTCGGAACTGAACCTTGGCTTTGCCGGTGGCAATAACCTGGGCATCAGACAGGCGACGGGCGACTACCTGTTTTTTGTGAATAATGATACTGAGTTTACCGAAGGGCTTATAGATACCCTTGTGACCACTCTCGAAGAACATCCTGAGGCGGGGATCGTATCGCCTAAGATACGCTATTACGACCAGCCTGATGTGCTGCAGTATGCTGGCTTTACCCCCATGAATTACTATACGGCCCGTAATAGCTGCATAGGCCAGCATGAAAAGGACATGGGTCAGTATGATGACCTGACGGGAGAAACAGGATATGTGCACGGAGCAGCCATGATGCTTAGGAGAGCAACTATGGACAAAGCTGGGTTGATGGCAGAAAACTATTTCCTCTATTATGAGGAAATGGACTGGTGCGAAAAAATAAAAAAGGCTGGTTATACGATAAGAATAAACATGCAGGCACTGATCTACCATAAAGAGTCCGTATCAGTAGGCAGCAAAAGCGCACTGAAAGAATATTTTATGAATAGGAACAGGCTTCTGTTCATCAGGCGCAACTGTCCGTTTATAACCAAGAGTATCTTCTGGTTGTATTTTCTTTGCTTTGTTACCCCCAGAAATATATTGAGCTATATTAAAGACAAACAGCCTTTTACCGGTGTGCTGCTGAAAGCGATATGGTGGAATGTAACACACGGCATTAACAGTCCTGAGTTGGGCTACCCGATAAAAAGACAATAATGATCATTGCATTCTGGATAAGTTTATTCATTGTTTTTTATGCCTTCTTTGGTTACGGCATATTGCTGTATGCCCTGGTAAAGGTGCGCATTATGATGAAAGGAAAGAGAGCTATTCCCGATAATGGTGGTAACTGGCCCACGGTAACCCTGCTGGTAGCAGCATACAACGAACAGGATTTTATCAGAGAGAAGATTAAGGATACGTTGGCACTGGACTACCCTACTGACAAGATAACGTACATCTTCGTCACTGACGGGTCGAACGACAAGACACCGGATATCATTGCTGAATACCCACAGATAAAACTAATGCACCAACCTGCGCGCAACGGCAAAATTGCAGCCATGCACCGGGCCATGAAAGAAGTAACATCAGAGGTAGCCATATTTACAGATGCCAATACCTACCTGAACAAAGAAGCGATAAAAAACATATGTCGCCACTACGCCGATGCTACTGTAGGTGCGGTATCGGGAGAGAAAAGAGTGAGCATAGAAGATGTATCTGACGCTACAGCAGGGGAAGGATTTTACTGGAAGTACGAATCAAAACTGAAGACCTGGGATTCTGAACTGTATACGGTGGTGGGTGCAGCGGGTGAGCTATTCAGCGTGCGTACCAGCATGTATGAACCTGTGCCTGCAGACTGCATCCTGGATGACTTTATGATCTCCATGTTGATAGCAAAGAAGGGTTACCGCATTGTGTATGAGCCCATGGCATATGCTACCGAAGGTGGATCAGAAAGTATAAAAGAAGAGTTAAAGAGAAAAGTGCGTATAGCTGCCGGCGGTATACAATCTATTGTATGGCTGAAGTCATTGCTTAATCCCTTTCACAACTTCGTGTTGTCTTTCCAATACATCAGCCATCGTGTACTCAGGTGGACCGTGACACCATTCTTAATGATACTCGCCTTGATACTTAACATCACTATTGCAGCAACCGGGGGCAGCATGATATATCATCTGTTACTGATAGCACAAATACTGTTCTACGGATGCTCGCTGCTGGGATGGGCTATGGAAAGAAGGGAGATAAAAGTAAAGATATTCTTTATCCCCTACTACTTCTGCATGATGAACTATGCCGTGGCAGCGGGTATCAAGCGATATGTATTTGGCAAACAGAGTGCAGCGTGGGAGAAATCAAAGAGAAAGTAAATCTTAAATGACTCTATAGCTCACTTACCCAATGACTCGATGACTCTGCTAAAAAGATTTTCTTATGACTCCTTTCATCGAAACACAGACATACTCACCCATCAGCGAGATCATCGGAGTCCTGGTTATTTTAGCGGGAACAGTTGCCGCGTGGCGCTTCGTGACCAAAAAAATTGCGCTGCTAGCTTTTGCATCAGGATTACTTTCCCTGGTCGCTTTTTTCGCAATTGAAAAACTAGAAACGCGAATTGATGAACACGGTATTCACTATCGCATGTTTCCATGGCAGCTTACTATGAAAGTTATTCCATGGGAAGATGTCCTGTCTGTTTCTATCAAAAAACACATACCCTCAGGCAGGTATGACCCGACGCCCGCTTATGAAATAGAGGATTACAACGGTCTATATATCCATATGAACAAGAGAACACTGGTAATAGGAACGAAAAAGCCGGCAGAAATGAGAGCAGTTCTTGCAGGCCTGCGCAACGCGGGCATCAATATGTATCTCTATGGTGATCAATAGTGGATGGTAATTCAATAAGGAAACATTACTTCTACTGAAAACGCTTCGGATTGTGGCCAAAGATGGCGCCTTTAATCCTCTTGATAAATGCTTTCCCCAGTCCGCCATCCTGCTGCAGATGCCGGTCTACCGTCCACACGATGACATTGCTGTCGGAAATATACTTCAACTTGCCCAAGCCATTTTCTCTGAGCTTTAGAGCAAGGTAGCCATCTTCATTAGATCCCGGTGGATGCTCATATGCATTTACAGCGAGACATTGTTCCTTGCGAAAGCCGGAACTACAGCCGTATACATACACTGCTTCTTCTTTAAAGTTACGTTTATACCACCTTAGCGTATCGGCCATATTCTCGTAGAGAAAAAATGAAAAACGTGAATTACCCGGACCAGGTAAGAAGGAAAAACGGCCATAGGTAAGGGCTATATTTTCATCTTGCGCCAGCGGTGAGATCATGGTTTCTATCCAGTCCGCAGCATATATGGAATCGGCGTCTGCATTGAGGATGTACTTTCCTGCGGCAGCCATCAATCCAGCTGTACGTGCAGCTGTTACGCCCTTGCGGGTTTCGTTGATGCAGGTAACACCGGTGAGCCGCACCATACTTTCTGTATTATCAACTGAGTTATTATTGACCACAATGATCTGCACGGAAAAGCGGGTAATATTCGCGCTGATGGACACCAGTGCATTCAGTATATTTTCTTCCTCATTATAGGCAGGGATAACCACGCTAACATCGGGGGAGCCCTTTAACAATGTGTTATAATGCTTTATGGTCAAGGCTGTTTTCTCGTCATTGGTATAACCCAATATGCGTGTTATCCATAATGGAACAGAGATGGCCCTCATACTTACACATTTTCCTTTTGGAACAAAGCAGGTATCGTCTTCAGAATAAGGCGTATATCATTGAGGAAGCTGTGGTTCTCTGCATATGCGTTATCCAGCATCATGCGTTCTTCTGCACTCATTTCACTCTTGCCACGCTTTTCCACCTGCCACAAGCCTGTGATACCAGCAGGAGCTTTGAAACGCATTGCATATTTATCTGTAGTCAATTTCTCCGCCTCATATAGTGGCAGCGGCCTGTTGCCGACGATACTCATATCACCGATAAGCACATTCCACAGTTGCGGCAACTCATCAATACTAGTGTTGCGCAGGAATTGCCCGACTTTCGTTACACGCGGGTCGTTCTTCAGTTTGATGAACGCTGACGATGCCAGTGCCCTTCGGGTATTGATATAATCTTTCTCGCACCAAGAGTGGTTATCGGCAAACATAAGTCGTGTGCAGCTAGTACCGTTTTTCACGCAGTGGTCGCAAAGCATGTTTTCCTGCATTGCCGTTGCCACTTCATTTTTGGCGTCATACTGGTTCAGGTGCTTCAGTTCTTTCAAGCGCTTGTCAGCATCTACATACATAGACCTGAACTTAAAGAACTTGAATATTTTATAGCCTGTACCCACTCTTAAGGAATAGTAAAAGACGGGGCCGCGCGACTCTATCTTCATGATGATAATGACCAACAAGAAAAAAGGCGATAACAATAATAAAGCAATACCCGACGATATTACATCAAACAATCTTTTCAACAGCGGGGTCTTGTAAATAACTATCTTGCTGTGGGTCTCTTTTTTCTGCAGATCAGCCCAGTTAAGAAGTATGAAGTTGACTCTTTTTTCAAACACCTCTTTCTTTACCGGCATTTTAAAAACGTCGGTAACACCTGCTTTCATACAGATGCGGTTGAGGTTTTCATTGAGGCGGCTGGCAATGAGAAAAAAAGGAACTTCGGGGAAATTGCTGTTTTGCAATGTTTCCAGTGTGTAGATGCCTGAAGGAGCAATAACTTCGCTCTGAGAGATGATGGCAACGATATTCAGTTTACTTTTTTCCCATTTGGCACTCATCTCCGCACCATTCTTGAAGGGCATGATATCATTGCCTCCAAAGTCACATTGGCTGATGAGTTCAAAAGTTTCCTGATCCGTATTCAACAGGGCTATGATACCCTTTCCATCTCCTCCTGACATATTGTAGTGCTGGTGCCCGAATATTTATTGTTTAATAAAAAGCTTTACCTGCCCTTCTTAAAATTGCTCTTATCCTGGCTTCCAATTCTCTTGGATTAAATGGCTTTACTACATAGTCATCGGCACCAGCATCGAGGCACGTGATCCTTGTTTCAGTGCTTTCCTCGCCTGATAAGACGATAACCGGTATAGCACTGAAAAAACCACTCATTTTCAACTGTTCCAACAACTGTAATCCGCCCATTTGCGGTGTATTTAGATCTGCAATGATGATATCCGGTAAATTACCTTCCTGCAAGAAAGCCAATGCATCTATACCATTAGAAAAAGCCATAACATCAAATCGCTTATCAAGTGATTGGACAAGAATCAGTTGCATAATTGCATCATCTTCTACTGCAATCACTTTAGGCAGTCCGGCATTTGCAAAACTCATTGGTGAATCGGATTTTATATTACTTACGTAAAAATAGTCGAATGTTTCAGATAATCAACTCAAACTGTTACATATATATATAGCGCTAACGTAAAAATAACACAGAAAAGAAATCTTGCAGATAAAAATAATGAAAACCACCGGCCAGAATGAGTAGTTTTGAGAATGTCACAACAACGTCAAAACAAGTTAAGTTCGTCAATAAAGTACCCACCGGGTAGATGGAATTTTAAAGAGTTGGGCTAGTTTTACCAGTAACAGTTAGGCCCTCCTTACCATCACTTTACCATCACCTTGTAACAAAACCTTTTGAATAAATTGAAGACGGCTCTATTAATATCTTTAAAAAACTGGGACTCGCTTATAGAGATACCCGCTTTACTATTTGACGGCGGACTAACAGTAGACATTTTCTGCAAAAAGGACGCCTGGGTATTAAAAAATAAATATTATAATACTTTTATTGAAGGTAGCGAAGACGATGACATCTTCACCACCGAACTGCTGACATATATAGAAAAAAACAACAACTTATACGATTGGATCATACCAGGTGATGACGTCATCATCCGCCTGCTGAATGACAGGATCACAGATGAAGCTTTGTTCTATAAAATAATGCCGCTTACCAAAATAGAGAACAGGGAACTTCTGGGCTCTAAAGCCGGATTTTCGGAACTGTGCACCCGATATGATATACAAACCCCCAAGTATCTCGTTTATAAAGAAGGTGCAACGGCAGCTGAAATAGGCCAATATGTGGGCTACCCACTGCTGATGAAGCTGGATAAGAGTGAGGGGGGCTATGGTGTATTCTTATGTAAGACGGAATACGAACTGGCCAAAAATCTGACCAATGTGCAAGACAAAGAAAACATCGTCTTCCAGCAGTTCATACAGGGTTACGACATCAATACAGAGGTGCTGTACAAAAACGGCAAACTGATGGTATACAGCTACTCAAAGACCATTACCGTGATGGGCAATTTCGGCGTATCTACCGAGCGTATATTTTATCAGCATCCGGATATAGAGCCAGAACTGATTAAGATAGGCGAACGTATGGGACTGAGCGGTTTCGGCAATGTGGTGTTCATGTACTCTGAGACGGATAATAAACACTACCTGATAGAGATAGATCTAAGACCCAATGCATGGATGTACTATGGCAAATTTATGGGCAATGACTTCTCAGATGGGGTAAGGAAAATACGCAATAACGACCTGACATTGGTAAAGCCCGATGCCCGATACAATGACAAGAAAATAAAAATAAGCCTGTATAAGAAAGACGTGTACAGGTGCCTGATGGAAAAAGACATAAAAAGCCTGCTGCTGTGGGCTACCAACGGCAATGGCCGATGGAAGTACATACCCAACTATGACAAGGTATTACTAAAGGCCATCAACCAATTCCTATTGACCACTTTTAAGGATATGGTAGCGCATAAACTGGGCAGGAAGAAGTAGTATTAACCTTTATTTTTTGCGACCAGGGAGGTTATTACGTATCATTTCTTTTAGCTCGGAATAACCGGTGCTGAGAATGCCCGGAATTGTATAGGGGACATACTTTTTGAGACAGAAATAACCAAACAGCAAGCCCGAAAAAATAGTAAGGAACGAAGCCAGTACGGCCCCATATATATTTTTAAACACCAGCACGCCGACATAGTCTGCGGCTATATTCACTCCCAACATCAGCAAAACCTTGTAAAAATTGATCTTGGGTTTGTGTATCACATCGAGCGTAACACCGTTAAAACGATCTATGGGAGCCATCAGACTGAACAGCATTAAGAACCTGTAGATATTTGCCGCCTCGGTACCCTGAAATTTATGCCCACCCAGTAAATTAATAGGTACATCGGCAAGCAACAAGACCAAAAGGACAAGGGGTACGAAGGAGATGGTAAGCATACCTGCGTACTTTTTGAAAATGTAAGACACATGACCTATATCATCATTGTTGAACGCGCGAGCCATGCCACTCATACCCGTAGCCACAAAGCTACGCAAGGGGATCTCTACGATCTCCATTAACCTGGCAGGCCAAGAGAACACAGCCAGGGCAGCCGGGCCAAGCATACCCGTAATAATGAAGGTGTCTGTACTGCGTAGCATAGTAGAGGTAAGCGTAGACCCTAGACTGAACTTACCAAAATGAAATAGCTCTGTCATGCTCTCTTTGTTACGCTTGAATATAGTGCGTACACGTGCCTGCCGCCATGCTATACCTACTAAACTGGTCAGGCAATTGGTCAGAAAGTTATACAATACTGCGGCTTCCAGCGTCATCTTGTGCAGCACCATCAGGGTAATGAAGCAGATGATCATCCCCCCGCTGTTCACCATACGCAGCACCAGTATTTTCATGTAGTCCTCATCAGCCTGCAGCTTCCAGAAAATAACACTGAATGGTAAACTACTCAGGAAGGTAAGCCCCAGCCATTTGATCGTGAGTATGACCTCATCGTTATTGATATAAGGCAACAAAGGCACTGCTGCGAGGTTCAGCAACATAACAATAGCTGTAAGGCTCAGGGCCAGCGCCCAAACCGAGCCTAGCACCGTGGTAGCTCTTTCCTTTTCCGTTCCCGCATAAAATTTCACCGTAGCTGTACCCAGAAAGCCATTGCGAATACTCTCGCATAGGCCTATGAGCGTGAGGAAGAAAAACCACTTACCAACGTCTGTAATAGACAATGCATGCGACAGCAAAGACATGATGGCAATACCAAATACAGCAAGCACCCCATTGCCCAAAAGAGCCAGGAAATGTTTATTGTTCAGTTTTGACATCAGTTGCTTGATCATACCTATCTTTTGATCGCCCTAAAAATAATACTTTTCAGTTCAGCACCTGCATGTAATGTCCGTTTCAATGTTTTAACCTGCCAATTACGAATTGCTGAAAGAAAGAAACGACGATGAGTGCAGCCAGAAATGAAGAGATACAGATATCTATGAGTAAGATAATGTTCACAGCAAAATCGTCGTTATAGACAGTAGTTCTTATAAATACGAATACGAGAATGGCAACCAATACAATGAACAACCAGTAAGTGAATATGTTTTCAGGCCTGCTCAACAGTGTGACGCGCGGCATCTTCATTATCCACAGCCAAACTGCTACCAAACCTATTGCGGAGCAGGCATACTGCAGAAAAATATACAACCTTACAGGGCCCAGCTTAATACGGGATTCAAAGGAATCAGGGTCAACAAGATTGAGGTGGGTGAAAGCATCCCAAAGTAAATGAGAGAACACACCCAGAAAAAGCGACAGTATGATAGGCAGAAAATTTGTCCGCAAATGCTGCAGCCAGTCCATTCTGCGATATTGTTCGAACCGCTCACGAAGGCTGGCGGGCAAATGGGCTATGAGTGGATCCCGCACGATAACATGAAAAACGAAGGCAATAGCAAACGCCATAGGCATGTCATACCAGAACATGCCTGCCCATGTATGGCTATAAGTCTTCACATCGGTAAGCCTTGTAAATGACTCAAAATCAGGTGCCAGCGACCCCACAATAAGCCCTGTAGCCGAGAGCAGCTTATGCTGCTTGCGGATAAAAGGCAATACTATAGCGGGGTGAGCAAACGTAAATGGCATTACAACTTTATTTCAAGGCTGCAAAGATATAGGTAACGGTGACTAAATGCTCATCTATGCGCTAACTGTCTTTTCTCTCATTACTACACTCCGCTGCCTCTCTCACCTTTGAGGTCCCGAGTGGGTTCGAACCACTGTATGAGCTCTTGCTTAGCTCTGCTTCATCCTCTCGGCCACGGAACCCTGATGGCGGACGGCAGGCTATTACCACCTACCATCTGCCGCTCAAACACACTATTTTTAAATATCTGGCTGAGGAGTAAAGCGCAGGTATGGCTTCACTACCTTCAATCCTTTCGGGAATTTCACTTCAGCATCAGCCGTACTGATTGACGGCACAACTACCACGTCTTCACCTTGTTTCCAGTCGGCAGGTGTAGCTACACTGTAATTGGCGGTGAGCTGCAAAGAGTCTACTACACGCAGTACCTCATCAAAATTGCGGCCTGTGGAAGCAGGGTAAGTAATGATGAGCTTCACCGTTCTGTCTGGTGCTATGATGAACAGGGAGCGCACGGTAGCAGTTGCCGATGCCGCGGGATGCAGCATATCGTAAAGCATTGCCACCTTAGCTTCTTCATCAGCTATTATAGGGAAATTAACGATGGTATGCTGCGTTTCATTGATATCTTTTACCCAGCTTTCGTGCTTATCCAGCGAGTCTATGCTTACGGCAAGCACCTTTACATTACGCCTGTCAAATTCAGATTTCAGTTGTGCTACCCTCCCCAGCTCGGTAGTACATACCGGTGTAAAGTCGGCGGGATGGGAAAACAGTATCCCCCAGCTGTTGCCCAGGTAATCATAAAAGCCAAGCTCACCCTGCGTGGTAGTTGCTGTAAAATCGGGAGCAATGTCCCCTAGTCTTAATGCCATACAATTGTTCTTTTTTAAAACGATGATAGATATATGTAATTTACACCTTTACTGATCTGCTGGCAAAAACAAAATTGCCCTCAGCTATAGTCTCATTCCTATCGCCCGAGCCTTTGCTCACATAAAGTTGTATACTCAATTTATTATCTGCTGTTACCACATAACGTGATTCCAATTCGATGTAATCATAGAGAGCCGCCTCACCGTTGAAGCTGATGTTGTAATGCCAGGTCATAAGCGAGTTGTAGTCCAGCGCACCATATGCGCTCACTATCACCTGGTCATTAAGAAAAACTATCTCTTTAAGTATTTTGCACACATCAAGGGTTCCGTCTTCATTAAGGTTTCTATCCCGAACGTAAAAAGTCCTTTTTAATATCCTGTAGTCATTCTTTATTATTGGTTGTACCATGATCGTTTATGTTTTTATATAATTGCGGGTAATTGGTAAAAGAAAAATGCCCTTTGAAACTTATGGTCTCAAAGGGCATGGATAATGAACGTATACGTTCAACATCGCACCTTTGAGGTGATGAGCTTACAACAGTATGTATGCTGATGCGTTCGTTTGGTATGGTTAATGGAATGTTTCATTTCTTGGTATTGATGTAAAATAAAAAGCCCTCCGGTTGTCCGAAGGGCTGTTAAAAAGTTCTTTATCGATTATAAATAACAAGTTAACTCACCCATCGGTTGATGTGGCGTGTACAGCAAGACTTGTTATAAATGTTCGAAATCATATTGCAAATGTAAAGAACAATAATTGACATTATTATCAACCGGAAAAAATAATTTTTATGCGCATAAATAAATCGTTGTGACCTACCGCTGTGCCTGGTAAATGATCTTGCACTTTTTGAACAGTGTGCCATTGTCTATCATCTTGTTCAATTGCGCTTTGGGGTCTTTATATGGGATGCGAACACCGCAATCGCAAATAATAGTGAACGGGTCTGTAACGAGAATGCTCTTTTGCAAATCTTCTATCGAAGGAGCTTGTTGCAATTTGATATAATCAGCATAAGATATTTTCAGGAATGCTGTTTTCGCGTTTATCCCCATATTGTCTATCAGGTAGCCTTTATGCAATTGTTCGGGCTTACTGCTGCTTTTCATATCTGTAGGATCAGGAAAACTTCCAATTGTCTTTCTGTCTTCCGCAAGGGTCACAGGCACGTTATCTACGTAGTTTCCGCGAGTCTTATAAACGGTAAAAATTGCCCTGGCCTTATTCTTCTTTTTCGCAAAAACAAAACCGGTAGCTGACAGCAGCACAATTGTAAGCATAAATAATGGCCTTAAAGTCATAAAAAGTGGTTAAAATTATTGTAGGTCAAATAGTATCAATGGAGCTTTTCATTGTTCTTGTGCCGGTCAAAATCCCTGATATTCTTTTTTTCAAAATTCTTTTTCAGGGCGTCAGTAAGGTCTACCCCGGTTTGGTTGGCCAGGCACATCAGCACCCACAATACATCGGCCATTTCATCGGCAATGTCCTTTTGCTTATCGCTTTCCTTGGCCGACTGCTCCCCATACCGGCGCACCATAATGCGCGACAACTCCCCCACTTCCTCCATCAGTATACCCAGGTTGGTCAGCTCATTAAAATACCTCACCCCCACCGTCTTTATCCAATCATCTACCTGTTGCTGGGCCTGTTTTATTGTTACATCCACTATTATAAGTATTTGTTTGTTTACACAAAATAATAGAACTTTCACGTTCAATAATAACAAAGCTAACAAAAGAATGCAGTTATATACCAGTGATATTGAAGCGGCTGCCGCCCTGAAAGAACAATCGGCAGCGCTGCGCAAAGCAATAGGCAAAGTAATAGTGGGTCAGGATGATGTAGTGGAAAAACTGATCATAGCCATTCTGTGTAACGGTCATAGCCTGCTGGTGGGCGTACCGGGCCTCGCAAAGACCTTGCTGGTAAAGACCATTTCTGATGTGCTTCACCTGTCGTTCAAGCGCATACAGTTCACGCCCGATCTGATGCCGAGCGACATTACTGGTGCGGAGATACTCAATGAGCAACGCCAGTTCCAGTTTATTAAAGGGCCTTTGTTTGCCAATATCATCCTGGCAGATGAGATCAACCGTACCCCGCCTAAGACGCAGGCTGCCCTGCTGGAGGCGATGCAGGAGCGCAACATCACCGCAGGCGGTGTATTGTATAAGCTCCCTGCCCCTTTCTTCGTATTGGCCACACAGAACCCAATAGAACAAGAAGGAACCTACCCATTGCCTGAAGCCCAACTGGACCGTTTTATGTTCCAGGTAACGCTGGATTACCCGAGCTTTGCCGAGGAAGTAATGATCGTACGCAACACTACAGGAGCTAATATAGTAGACGTACCTAAGGTGATGAGTGCTGAAGAAATATTGTACTTCCAGGATCTGGTAAGGCGTGTGCCGGTGCCTGATAATGTGCTGGAATATGCTGTAGGTCTGGTGCAAAAGACAAGGCCGGGCGGCACAAACACGGTCGCTAACCAATATATAGCCTATGGTGCAGGCCCACGTGCATCGCAATATCTGGTGCTGGGCGCGAAATGCAATGCATTGATTAACGGCAAATATTCACCTGATATAGAAGATGTGCGCGCTATGGCAATGGCTGTGCTGCGCCACCGTGTATTGAGGAACTATAAAGCAGAGGCAGAAGGCATCTCGCAGGAATCATTGATCAAGCAACTTATGTAACTCACCGTTAGCCATATACAACAGCATCATGGAAAACATAGAACAGAAAGCCAACTTCCTGAAAAACGAATATACCCAACTGTTGTCGCAGTTACCGGATAATGCACCACGTTTATGGGGCAAAATGAATGTGCAGCAAATGATAGAGCACATGACCGACTATGTGCGCATAGCCAATGGCAAAACCCCTGTGGAGGTAGTGACTGAAGCGGAGCAACTGCCCCGTATGCAGGGGTTTCTGACCAGTGAAAAACCTTTTCCTGAGAACACCCCCAACATACTTCTGCCTGACGAGCCAACACCTGCCAACCACGCCACCAAAGAGATAGCGATAGCAGAATTACAAAGCGAACTGGACCACTTCTTTGCAGTGCATGAGCAGGATAGCACCAAAACGCATAAGAACCCGTTCTTTGGCGAACTGAACTACGAAATGCAGGTGCAATTGCTGCATAAGCACAGCACCCACCACCTCAGGCAGTTCGGTGCTATGTAGACTACCTAGTTAGACACCTTAGCTACAGGCATAAACCGCTTTAGTTCGGGATTGAACCTCATCTCGTAAAACCCGTTCCTTTGCTCTGGTTTTTTCACTGAGAGGACCACCGCAATAGGGATATATCCTACCAAACCATAATTCTGTGCTGCATCTAATGTCAGCCCCATCGGCAATATGCGATAAAAGTCACCGTTTCTCACCGACATTTTCACTATCTTTTTACTGTTGTTAAGCACAAACCACTCTTGCTTATCATAGATAGCAAACATTTTCTTTACCTTGTCCGATCGTTCGCCCTCATCATCCAGGTAAAAGGTGGTTATAGGTGGTCTGTGTCGTCCATCGTGGTCTGCCTTGTCCTTTCTATGCAGGGTGGTTATCGATGGCGTATTTTGCAGAAATTCGTTTAGATTACGATACAGCCCTTCTTTAGGCGTGGATGCAAAAATGGGGTATTGCTTGTAAGTATCTGCGTACCTTTGCACCGCGGTTGTTTCAGAGAAGGTTGTACCCTTGATCGCGCTATCGGCCATAGTAGCCACACTTTGAATTATATCGGCGATCATCGTTGATACTACTATACCTACTTTATCTGCACTGTACACAAATTCATATAAAGTATCAATAGCTGCTGCTAGTCCGTATTGCCCGTCCTTACCGAGAAAAATGTCACCACTAAAATAAAGTGTCGGAGTTGCTCTATTTGAATAGTTGATATTGAAATCTCTGACGACGATCAGACAGGTAGCCTTAGCCTTCGGCTCATTCTTTATATAATGCACTGCAAAATCAGCGAGCATAGTATCCAGTGATGTTTCAGATAAGATGATCCGCCCCTTTTTAAACTCTCTTGCTGCCACTACACCTAGCTGCGACTTGTCCTTTCTATTATCAATAACTTTTACCTCTTTAAAATTGCATTTGTCACCGGACAATCTAAGAGAGGTATCCATCTCCACATATATCTTTTTCTGTGCCACAACACAAAAAGGGGCTAACAGCGCAGAAAGAAAAATAAGATGACGAAGTACTTTATTGATCGATAACATGATTGTACTTTGAGGTAAAGGTGGGTGAAACGAATAAAGATCAAATTTAGTCAACAATCAGATTCCCGCAATAAGATAATATGACCAGTGTCATGTCCATTTGTTGCGGTTTTGCTCTATTTTAGCATTACTAAAAGAACGCTATGGATCGTCCCTCTACTCATATTGAAAAGCATTTTAAAAGCTCAGATCTGGTAACCGATATTGTTATCGGCATGAGCGATGGCCTTACTGTTCCTTTTGCACTGGCAGCCGGACTAAGTGGTGCGGGCATTGGCACACATACCGTCATTACTGCTGGGCTTGCTGAAATTGTGGCCGGCTCTATAGCTATGGGCCTGGGCGGCTACCTTGCGGGCAAAACTGAAGTAGACCATTTCAACTCAGAACAGAAACGTGAAGAATGGGAAGTAGATAATCTTCCGGATAAAGAGAAAGAAGAAGTGCGTGACATATTTGCTGCTATGGGCATGAGCGAAAGCACCCAGCAAATCGTAGTAGAAGAAATGGCTAAGGACAAAGCCAAATGGGTAGACTTTATGATGCGCTATGAACTGGGACTGGAAAAACCCGACGCCAAAAGGGCAACTAAAAGTGCCATGAACATCGGGCTGTCATACATAGTGGGCGGTCTGGTGCCGCTAACCCCTTATTTCTTTTCCTCTACCCCCTCTCAGGGGCTTATGTATTCAGCAATGATCACCGTATTGTGCCTGCTCACCTTTGGGTTCTTCAAAGCAAAGGTTACGGGACAAAACCCATGGGGCGGCGCCATAAGAGTCGCCGTCATTGGCTCTGCGGCGGCCACTGCGGCTTTCTTCATAGCAGGACTATTCAAGTAGGCGGCTGAATATATCTGATGATTTTATCGTAAATTACAATGGGAAAGCAGGCTTTCCGTTACTGAACTACGACAAAGCATTATGATGCAGGATTTTGCACGCCGGAGGGCCCTTCACTTACTGTTATTTTTTGCCACACTACTTTTTGGTTCCATTTCCTATGCCCAGCAATCAGCAGGTCCCGTCATTCGTCTGAAACAAGGCAACATAAACATGCCGGCAAATGCCGCGCAATGGCTGGACAATGCCCGTGCGCTTCCATCGACTGAACCTGCATTGGTATATATACACTTTATGCGCCTGCCCGATGCCGCAGAGAAAAAACACTTGCAGGACAATGGTATCACCCTATTAGAGTATGTCCCTGATAATACCTTTTCCGCATTCGTTACATCGTCTGCAGCAAATATAAACCTCCACGCTACGTCTGTCGATGCCATACTGAATGTGAAAGCAGACTGGAAAGCAGACAACTACATATGGAGAAAAACAAGCGAGCTAAAAGGATATACAGAGGTGCTTGTATCCTTTTATCCCGGCATAGAGGCAACAGCCATCAGGCAATTTATAGCCACTATAGGCGGGCAAATAACTCCCTGCCCTATGGAGAAATATGGCTCTTATAAGGTGGTGATAGCAGCCAGCAATATACGCTCCATAGCTGCGTGGTATGGTGTTAAATTCATCAGCCCTTCCGGCCCTGTGCAACCGCTGGACCTACAGGCAAGGTTTGCCGTTAAGGGCAACATAGCAGTATCGCCTGTGTCACTGGGTGGATACGGACTTAATGGAGATAGCGTTACCGTTGGTGTGGGTGACAACGCATCAGCCATATACCATGCCGATCTGAAAGACCGCGTGACCAACTTTAACCCTGCACCGCCTGCCAACCATGGCGAACACGTCAACGGCATCATAGGCGGGGCCGCTAATATAGACCCTAAGGCCGAAGGTCTGGCCACCCACGCCTCGTTGATGGATTACCTGTTTGACCAGATACTACCTGCCACCGGCGCTATGTATCAAGACCACAACATGACCATTACCAACAACTCTTACGCCGTAATTCTCAATGATTGCGGGTATGCAGGCACCTACGATGCGTACTCCCATTTTATTGATACACTGGCTGTGCAATACCCCGAAGTACTGCACATATTTGCATCGGGCAATGATGGGCTGAACCATTGCGGAAGCTACCCTGTTGGATTCGGAACAGTAAGCGGCGGATACCAACCGGGCAAGAATAATGTGGTGGTGGGCAGTATGACCGACTTTCTGGGACAGGCCGACGACGAGTCAAGAGGGCCTACGCAAGACGGCCGGATGAAACCGGAAATAGTGGGTGTGGGTCTGGAACAATACTCCACTATAGGAGTTGACAATTATGAGGCAGCCGCCGGAACAAGTATGGCATGCCCCCATGTATCGGGCGGGGCAGCACTGCTCACACAACGGTATAAACAATTGCACGGTGGAGCTAACCCAAAAGCAGATGTACTTAAAGCCATACTACTCAATGGTGCGATGGACCTGGGCAATCCCGGACCTGATTACAGCTATGGCTTTGGCGCAATGGACCTTAACCGCTCACTGCAAATACTGGATAATAACTACTATACCACCAACAGCATCAACAACGGTGACTCTCAAACCATCAACATATCTATACCGGCCAATACTGCGCAGGTCAAGGTCATGTTGTGTTGGCAGGATGTACCTGCCAGCCCAACAGCCGCCAGGCAATTAGTTAATGATCTGGACCTGTCTGTGATCGACCCCTCTAATGGCCGCCACCTGCCGCTAGTGTCAGACCCCACCCACGCCACCAATGTGGCAACAGAGCAGTTCGATCACATAAACAATGTGGAACAGTTAACCATCACTGCTCCCGTTGCAGGTACGTACGTCATCAAGGTAAAAGGGTATAGTGTTCCCTTTCCTGCACAGCGATATGTAGTGAGTTATGATATCATGCCAAAGGGGGTAATGCTTACTCATCCAAGCGCCGGTGAGGGATGGAGCAACAATGATTCTATGCGCGTGTATTGGGATGCAGTAGATACCACCAATACCTTTACTATTGCTTTTTCGCAAGACAATGGAGCCAACTGGACCACACTCACTACTAGTGTTCCCGGCTGGGCCAGATTCTTTGCCTGGATGCCGGCAGGCGTAAACTCAGGTAATTGTCTCGTAAGAATATCTGAGAACGGGACTGCCTACACATCAACCTCGGGGAGGTTTGTTATCAATACCATACCTGCAATACAGCTAGATACGGCCCAGTGTCCGGGGTATATTAATATCCATTGGTCGCCTGTACCTAATGCGACTGCCTACCAGGCGCTATACAAGAAAGGAGCTTTCATGCTAACTGCAGACACGGTCTCAGATACCAGTTATATCTTTGGCAATATGCCACAGAATGCAAAGTCTTATGTGGCAGTAAGGCCAATACTTAGCGGACTGGGGGGCTATCGCAGCATTGCGGCTACTACTGTTGCTAACACCGGCAATTGCCTGAACCCCATTTCTACAGGCGATCTGATGGTAGAAAAAATTCTCTCACCCGCATCAGGCAGAATGTTCACCAGCTCACAACTGGGCAACAATGAAACGCTCTCGCTGCAAATAAGAAACTTATATACTGCAGCATGCGATAGCTATGCAATCGCATATAATATAAATGGAGCAGGATGGCAAACATTTACCACAGGACCAACTCTTGCAGCCAACGCCAGCCAAGTAGTCAATATCCCCGGTATTGATCTGTCTGCTACCGGTGTCTACTCATTCACCGCAGCCGTGCATAACCTCCGCGTTGCAGACCCGTTAAGTGCTAATGACACTATACGATACACGGTACTCAACATAGCTAATGATACCCTCACACTGCCTTTCAGTGACGATTTCGAAACTATGGGTGCTGAGTCTGTTACAGGGCATGACTCCATAGGCCTGTCACCTAATGGCCATTGGGATTTCCATACTGCAGACAGTGCGGGCCGGATTCGTTCCTTCGTCAATACCGATGTAACTATAAGCGGCAACCGGTCGATAAGCCTTGACGAAAACCAGGCCGTATCTACCGGAAGCAAGAACGTATTTACCGGAACGTTTAACCTCGCTGATTATGACACAGCCCTTACCGAGGTAAGACTTGATTTCGATTACATATTGCATGGTACCCCCAAAACAGCCAGCGGCAACATGGTGCAGGCGCGCGCTGTTGACACCACCGCATGGGCTCCGTTCTTCACCTATAACCTCAATGCCTACCCGGGCTTTGTCAATCATGTGCATTCGCTATCTGTTACGGACGTGGTAAGAAACAGCAGCAAAAATTTTTCACCCGGGACCCAGATAGCCTTTGGACAAAACGACACGTCGCTGATAGCGGCGCCCAACTATGGTAATGGCATCACCATTGACAATGTGCGCTTGTATACGGTAGCCAATGATGCAGAACTGGTGCAGGTACTTTCTCCCCTCCCTTCTAATTGCGGACTTCCATCACCTCAACCTTTAACGGTGCAGGTGCACAATGGCGTGAACTACACGCTGCATAATGTGCAGCTGTTCTATAAACTGGATGGTGGTGCTGTCTTTTCAGGCTCTATAGATTCTATCACAGCCAAGGCAACAGTCAACTATACTTTTGCCCAGCAAATGGATATATCCTCCGGCCTTACTCATTCCATAAACCTGTGGCTATCAGAAGCAGGTGACACTTACAGTGCCAATGACAGCATACTCAATTATCGCTTCAGAAACAGCCAGATATACAATTCCTTCCCTTACCTCGAAAATTTCGAATCAGGTGATGGTGGTTATTACAGTGACGGGATAAACAACTCCTGGCAATATGGCACACCTGCATCGGCACACATCAACAAAGCTGCCAGCGGCACCAAAGCCTGGAAGACCAACCTGACGGGACATTACAACAACCTGGAACTATCATACCTCTATTCTCCTTGCTTTGATATCTCGTCTTTGACCACCCCAATGCTTAGCTTCAGCACGGCACAGGATATAGAGAACTGCGGTAACGTAATGTGCGACAAAGCCTATATTGAGTATACGTTCGACGGCTCTTCCTGGACCAAACTGGGGGCAGCGGGGCAAGGCACTAACTGGTACGACTCTGCATTTGACGTGTGGAATACCAATGGCTTCACTCGCTGGCATGTGGCATCTATCCCGCTACCTAAGCCTCCGGCAGGCGAAACCATCCACTTCCGCTTTGTGATGAACTCGGACCCCGGAGCCAATTTCGA
>Ga0164296_1000351_pt1 | contig 56323 bp, 52 predicted proteins | sample GEODES057metaG_FD_113533 | JGI IMG/M metagenome (GOLD analysis project Ga0164296, IMG submission 113533) | Dystrophic lake water microbial communities from Trout Bog Lake, Wisconsin, USA - GEODES057 metaG | ecosystem: Environmental > Aquatic > Freshwater > Lake | place: USA: Trout Bog Lake...
AGACAGCCCCCCCGAGATAGCCCCCGGGGGACAGCCCCAGGGGACAGCCCCAGGGGACGGCGCCCCAACAGCATCCCCGAGAAAATCCCGGGGGCGATTCGTAAGAACCTCCCCTTGGGGGGCACTCCGGACGAGGCCTCAGGGCCAGCGATCAGGTCGATCTGTCGGTAACCCGAGCGCTAAGCCGACCGCTATGTCCCCTGGGCCGGGTGCCGTTAGCCGGGTGCCGGGTCCGGTGTCAGCCGTTCAGAACGCCGCCTTCAGCTTGGCCCAATCTTCGATCGCCGCTTCTTGGCCGGGGATCAACTGGATTGTGAACTGCGTGTAGCCGCCGTCGCGCAGGGTGGCGATGCGGTCCAGCAGGTCCTGCCGTTCCCCGGTGAAGGTGGTGCGGCGGATCAGTTCGGCGGTGACATAGGGGCGTTCGATCTCTTTCACCGCCATCAGATGGCCGCGGTGGTTGTCCAGATAGCGCGCATCCTCGGGCTGGAAGTTGCGTGCCAGGGCAATGTAGCCGGCGACGGCCTCGGCCACTTCGGGTGGCACGGGGGAGGTGTTGGGCAGGCCGGACAGGGCCTCATCCGCCGCGCGATGCAGTAGCACGGTGGCGCGTGGCCCGGATTGGGCGATGGCGCGCGGGCTGTCGGCCGGTTCGCCGGGTTCCAGGATGGTGCCCAGGGCGAAGGCGACGGCCGAGGGTGCATCGGTATGGCCGGCTTTTTCCCAACTGGCCTGCATCGCCTTCATCGCGCCGACGCCGCCGGCCACGTCGCCGACGAAGTTCAGCCAGCCGGCGTTGAGCCGAGCGGTAAGGTCGCGGCCGCGCGGGCCGTAGGCGGAGATGTGAAGGCGCACTTTGTCGCGCAGGTTGATCAGGTTGAGTTCGGGATTGAGGAAGGTGATTTTGCGGCGTTTGCCTTCGACCTCGAAGTCCACCGTCTCGCCGTTCAGCAGCGCCATGACGACGCGGATGTATTCTTCCATGTCGGCCTGTTTCATCGCGCCCAGGCCCATGGTGCGCCGGCCGGTGAAGCCGGTGCCGACGCCGAAATCGATGCGGCCGGGGGCAAGTGCGTTCAGGCTGGCGAAGGCGTTGGCGGTGACCGGGGCGATGCGGTTCGAGGGGATCAGCACGCCGGTGCCCAGACGGATGCGGCTGGTATGGACGGCGGCGGCGCCCATGGCGACGAAGCAATCGGCGCATAGCATTTGCGTATCGTAGAACCAGGCATGGGTGAACCCCAGTTCCTCGGCCCGTTTGACGACTTTCCAGCTATCTGCCGCGGTGGGGATGGCGATACCGAATTCCATGAACGTCTCCCGTGACGGGGCGCGTTGCCCCTTTTGTCGGACCGTGGCTGTCGCGGTCCGGTGGTTCGGCTGATTCGCATGCCGCCGTGGTGGCTGGCAACAGCGGCATCGCCGGCCAGCGGCTTCTCTGACGAGTGGCATTTCCGAAGGGCGGCATCCCTGAAGGGGGGCATCGCTGAACCGTGGCATTGCCGGAAGGGGCAGAATTTGGCTAACCCATCGGCTTCAGACCGGAGATACGCATGAACCAGGTTGATGCCGCCATCACCTCCCGCCGCTCGATCCGTGCCTTCCTGCCGGATCCGGTGCCTGCCGAGACGGTGCGGGAGATACTGGATGTCGCCGCCCGCGCGCCGTCGGGCACCAATATGCAGCCCTGGCAGGGCTATGCCCTGGCCGGTGCCGCGAAAGACCGCGTTGTTGCCGCGGTGCAGGCCGCATTCGACGCCGATGAGCCGGGGCATCAGCAAGAGGTGCAATACTATCCCGACTCGTTCTTCGACCCCTACCTCGCCCGCCGTCGCGACGTCGGCTGGGGGCTCTACTCCCTGCTCGGCATTGCCCGCGGCGAGGCGGCGAAGATGAAGGCGCAGCACCGCCGTAACTTCCAGTTCTTCGACGCCCCGGTCGGTCTGGTCTTCACCATCGACCGGCGCCTAGCGACCGGGTCGTGGCTCGACTACGGCATGTTCCTGGAGAACGTGATGATTGCTGCGCGCGGCCGCGGCCTGGATACCTGCGCGCAGGCGGCCTGGACACATTATCATAAGGCGATCCGCCCGGTGCTGAACCTGGCACCGGAGGAGATTGTCGTCTGTGGCCTTGCGCTGGGCTACGCCGACCCCAATGCGCCCGAGAATACGCTGGAAACGGTCCGTGCGCCGGCGCCGGCGTTCATGCGCTTCGACGGGTTCGCCTGAGCGCGGACGGCGCGCTGGTCCTCCGGCGGCCGATCAAACCGGCGTCCATCGGGCAATCCCAGCCGGGCGGGGCCCTGTTTCCTGTCGGGCGAAGGGTGCCAGCGGCAAGGCAGAAGGCGCACATGCGTGCTGTCTCGCCGCAGGTGGTATCCAAACCGGCCTGATCACCTGGGCCTGCCATTTGCGCGCGCGCTGACGGTCGTGGCTGTGGCGCCCATGCCGGTGAGAACAGCAGCCGCCATCATCCCATTCATCAGCATGGGCCCCTCCTCGGGTTAAAACGTTCTAATATCCCAAAATAATGTGTGGCTAACGAAGGCGGCGAGCTTTTGGGTGGAGATAATAATGAATTATATCATTTAATTACAGGCATTCGTACAAGAATGCATCCAATCTGTCTCGACCTATGACATAATGCGCAACATCGATGCTTTCTGATCCATCAACGCGTGCTCAAAGGGCCCCCGGTCACGGGGCGTCCACCCGATCCATCGCTCGGCGCCGCATCCGTGCGGCAGGGATCGGCGGGCTCGACTTTGGCGAACGAATGGTGAATATTGCGGGAGCCGTGCGGTTTTCGTGGCACTCTGTGGCGAAGTTGCAACAGTGCCACCACATTGTGTGCGGGAGCAGCTGTGCTATCCCATATGTAGTTGCCGTGACTCCATCAGACCGATGACACTGGGGACTCTGTGAATGACAGTGCTGGGGGAAGAGACCGTGGATAGTGCCGTGCTCGATGCAGTCCAGATGCCAGGCCGTTATCGGGTGCGGGTTGACCGGTCCCGAGACGCGCTGCTGACGGATTTTGGTAAGGCGACCCTGCGGGATCGCTATCTGATGCCTGGGGAAGACTTTCAGGACCTGTTTGCCCGCGTTGCCTCCCAATATGGCGACGATACGGCGCACGCACAGCGCATCTACGATTACATGAGCCAGCTTTGGTTCATGCCCTCGACCCCGGTGTTGTCGAATGGTGGTACGAATCGCGGCCTGCCGATTTCCTGCTTCCTGAACGAGGCATCCGACAGTCTGGAAGGCATTCTTGGGCTGTGGAACGAGAATGTGTGGCTCGCCTCCAAGGGCGGCGGCATCGGCTCCTACTGGGGCAATCTTCGCTCGATCGGGGAAAAAGTCGGCGCCGTCGGCAAGACCTCGGGCGTGATTCCGTTCATCCGCGTGATGGACAGCCTGACGCTGGCGATCTCTCAAGGCAGCCTGCGCCGCGGTTCGGCGGCGGTTTACCTGCCCATCTGGCACCCCGAGGTGGAAGAATTCGTCGAAATTCGCCGGCCGACCGGCGGTGATCCGAATCGCAAGGCGCTGAACCTGCATCACGGGATCCAGATCTCCGACGATTTCATGCGTGCGGTCGAAGCGGATGGAGAGTGGGCGTTGCGCTCGCCCAAGGATCACAGCGTGGTCCGCACCATCTCGGCCCGCGCGCTGTGGGTTCGCATCCTGATGGCCCGGATCGAAACCGGCGAGCCGTATCTGGTGTTCTCGGACCATGTGAACAACGCCAGGCCCGAGCATCACAAGCTGGCCGGGCTGGAGGTCAAGACGTCCAACCTGTGCAGCGAGATCACGCTGCCGACCGGCCTCGATCATCACGGCAAGCAGCGAACCGCGGTGTGCTGTTTGGCGAGCGTGAACCTGGAAAACTGGTTCGAGTGGGAAGAGCACCCGACCTTCGTCGAAGACGTGATGCGCTTCCTGGACAATGTGCTGCAGGACTTCATCGACCGCGCGCCGGACGGGATGGAAAAGGCGCGCTACGCCGCCATGCGTGAACGCTCGGTCGGGCTGGGCGTGATGGGGTTCCATTCCTTCCTGCAGGCGCAGAACGTGCCTTGGGAGAGCGTGATCGCGAAGGTCTGGAACAAGAAGATGTTCCGCCATCTCCGCGCGCAGGCCGACGTGGCGTCGGTCAAGCTGGCGCAGGAAAAAGGCGCGTGCCCGGATGCCGCGGAATACGGTGTGATGGAGCGGTTCTCCCACAAGCTGTCGATCGCGCCGACGGCGTCGATTTCGATCATCGCCGGCAACTCCTCCCCGGGGATCGAGCCGATCGCGGCGAATGTGTTCCTGCAAAAGACGCTCTCGGGCAGTTTCTCGGTGCGCAATCGCCATCTGAAGAAGCTGCTGGCCGAGAAAGGCATGGACAATGATGAGGTCTGGTCGTCCATCACCGTGACCAAAGGCAGCGTGCAGCACCTGGATTTCCTCAGCGAGCAGGAAAAGGCGGTCTATAAGACGGCGTTCGAACTGGATCAGCGCTGGGTGGTGGAACATGCCGCCGACCGGGCGCCGTTCATTTGCCAGAGCCAGTCGGTCAACATCTTCCTGCCGGCCAATGTGCATAAGCGTGACCTGCACCAGATCCATTTCATGGCCTGGAAGAAGGGCGTGAAATCGTTGTATTATTGCCGCAGCCTGTCGATCGCCCGCGCCGATAATGTCAGCGAAAAGGCGGTCGCGCCGGTGGCGTTCGACAATGTGGTCGCCAAGCAGATCGCCCCGGCAAATGAACAGGTTCGCCTGCCGCTGGTGGCGATGGGCCAGCAATCGAACAACTACGAAGAATGCCTGGCTTGCCAATAACCGGCACCTAGCGGCTGGCTCTGACTGGGCGCTGTTATCCGGGTTGTGACGGCGGGCGGATCGGTGCCGCCGGTCGGCCCGTGTTTGTCAGCAATCCGTAGGCGGATGATCCCAGCGCCTTGGCGCGCAGCGTCGAGCCGCCTGCGCCGGCGGTGCCAGCGGCCGCCGCGGCGGCGAGCAGTTTGCTGGCTTGCTCTACCTCGGCGCGCGATTGCAGCGGCGATGCCGGCCGCGGGCCGGCCGGCGGCTGAGCGGCGGCTGCATCGGGTATGGCGCGGGATGGCGTGGTCTGCGCGGGGCGGACCTGACCGGAGGCAGCCTGAGGTGCGGCGGATAGCGTGCTGGCATGCGGCGGCGGCGTGCCGTCCTGGCGTGCGCCCTGGTGTGTCGAGCCGCCGTGGGGCGCGCGAGCCGGTGAGGAGATCCGGTTTGCGGCTTGGCTGCCGGATGTGGTGGCCTGTGAGGCTGCCGAATGGTCGGCGGCTGGAACGACGGTAGCCGGTGGGGCGATGGTCGGCGGGGCGATGGTCGGTGGGGCCGTCGGGGCCTTTTCGGCCGGCTTCGCCGTTGCGGCCGTATTGGCCGGCTTCGCCGGCGGGGCATTCTCGGCCGGCTTTGCCGTCGGGGCCTTTTCGGCCGGCATTGCCGGCGGGACCGTATTGGTCAGCGTGGCCTTCTCGGTCGGCTTTGCCGGCGCCGGCGGGTGTGCCGGGTCGGCAAGATGCCAGGGCGCGTCATCCTCCTCCGGCGGTAAGCGCAGGCTCGCCTCATGCTGCTTTGCGGCCTTGTTATAGGCCCGGTGCAACGCCGTGGCTTGGCTGATCAGGCGCAGGCGGATCGTTGTGCAAAGCTCGGGCGCCATGGCCATGCCCAGGCAAGACAGCGAGGCGCTGCTATACGCCAGCATTTGCAGCACCGCGAGCAGGCTGGCCGGATTGGCGAGGCGATAGCTGCTGGATGCCTCCACAACGGCAGCGCGGGCAGCAACGGCGTCATTGCCGATATAGGGCAGATAGAACGGCAGCATCACCGCAATGACGTATTCTTGCAGGTTTGCGCTGGGTTTTGTCGGCGCGGCGGCGCTGTTCGGCGGCATGGCGGCCTCTTTCTTTGCGTGTGTTTGATCGCTGAAACACTACCTATGGTAATAGAACAAGTCAAGAACATTCCGTATCCGGCACCATCGTCCCCGATGCAGGCCTCCCCTGTGCAAGCCTCCCCAGTGTGTTCGTCCCAATCGCGGTCGGCGGCTGGCGGGAGCAGTTCCGACCGCTGCGGCGCATGAGCCATCGCTTGCCGACCCCCGGCGGCGCGGCGCGTACGACTCCGCGATCACGCCCGTCTCCGGTGGCGGAGCAGCGGCGCGCGCGCACGGGATCTGGCAGGCGGGCGGCGCCGGCAAAACCGCCGAACAGGCGGGTTTTTCCCCGATCCCGTGCTTTATTGGTCACGCTTATGCAGTTTGGGTGCGGGAAATCGGTCACACGTCCTTGACACCCGTTCCCCCCGTCGGTAGCAAACCCCCGCTTTCCGGCACGTCATGTGCTCAGGGGGCGAGCATGGAAAAGGATAACGGCGGCCCGGATTCCTCGTTCGAGGATCGTCTGCGGTCTGCACGACGCAAGCAGGGGCTGGAGGTCCCGCCTAAACCGTCCCTGGACAGGGACGAGATTGGCGGGTCGGGCTGGTCTATCGGTTTGCGGGTAGGGACCGAACTGGTCTCGGCCTTGCTGGTGGCGGTTGCCATCGGCTACGGGCTGGATCGTCTGTTCGGCACCAAGCCGATCCTAACCGCCGTGTTCGTGCCGTTGGGTGGCGCTGCCGGGGTGATAAATCTTTGGCGCTTGTTCGCGCCGAAGCTGGATCGGAAGTCTGAGTAGGAGCAAGGCAGCGTGGCGGCCGAGGGATCAAGCAGCATCGACGCGCTGGGGCAGTTCAAGCTCACCCCGGCTTTTGGCTACATCGGCGAATCCTGGAACTTTACCCAGTCGAACCTGATGATGCTGGCCTCCGGCATTCTGGTGACGCTGCTGCTGTATATCGGCATGAAGCCCCGCGCGATGGTGCCGGGCCGCCTGCAAGCCGCGGCCGAGATGGGCTACGAGACCATCATGAACATGTGCGTCGACACGATCGGCGAGGAAGGGCGGCGCTACTTCCCCTTCGTGTTCACGCTGTTTTTCTTCATCCTGTTCGGCAACCTGATGGGGGTCTTCCCCCTGTTCTTCACCTTCACCAGCCACATCATGGTGACCCTGGCGCTGTCGGCGACGGTGTTCATCCTGGTGACGGTGGTGGCGCTGAAAGAGCACGGGTTGCACTTCTTCAGCTACTTCGTGCCGCAGGGCATCCCCAAGATGCTGATCCCGCTGATGGTGCTGATCGAGGTGATCTCTTACCTCTCGCGCATCATCTCCCTGTCGGTTCGTCTTTTCGCCAACATGATGGCCGGCCACGTGATGTTGGAGGTGTTCGGCGCCTTCATCGTGATGCTGGGCGGCATGGGCCTGCTTGGCTACTTCCCCGCGGCTCTGTCCTTCGGGGTCAACACCATCCTGATCGGGTTCGAACTTCTGGTCGCAACCCTGCAGGCTTACGTCTTCGCCGTGCTGACCTGCATCTATCTTCATGATGCGGTTCATCTGCACTGACGGATATCCCTTAACCACGAGACAAGCGGGCGAGGGTTTCGCCCGTGCTGAGTGATAACGAAAGGAACTAGGACTATGGACGTCGCTTCCGCCAAGATGATCGGTGCCGGCATTGCCATGATCGCTCTCGCAGGCGTCGGCATCGGCATGGGCACGATTTTCGGCTCGCTGGTTAGCAGCGTGGCCCGTAACCCCGCCGCCCGTGACCGCGTGTTTGGCCTGGCCATTCTCGGCTTCGCGCTGACGGAAGCCGTCGCGCTGTATGCTCTGGTTATCGCCTTCATCATCCTCTTCGTCTGACGGGGGCGGATGGGCCGCACCCAATCGGGTTCGGCCTGTCCGGATAGCACCATGAAGCGGATTGCAATTCTGGCCGCCGGCCTGCTGATGCTTCCCATCGCCGCGATGGCGGAGGGGATGCCGCAGCTTGATTTCCACACGCCACGGACCGTCTTCCAGGTCTACTGGGGTGCGGCCATCTTCATCGTGCTGTACATCGTGATGGTGCGCGGCGGGCTTCCCAAGGTGGCGTCTGTTCTCGAGGAGCGGGGATCCAAGATCGCCGCCGATCTGGAAGCAGCGCGCTCTGCCAAGGTGAAGGCCGATGCCGACGCGCAGATGGCCCGCACCGCTCATGAAGCGGCACGGGCCGAAGCGCAAGGCGCGATCAACACCGCCGTGACCGCCGCCAAGGACGCTGCCGCCAAGCAGGCCGAGTCGCTCAACGCTCGGCTTGAAAAGCAGTTGCAGGACGCCGAAGCACAAATCGCCCAGGCGCGCGCCTCGGCCATGGGGGCGGTCCGTCAGGTCTCGACCGAGGCCGCGTCGGTCGTCGTCAGCCGCTTGAGTGGCGCACCCGCCAACATCGCCGCGGTGGATGCCGCGGTGGGGTCGGCGATGGCGGCACGCGGCATCGCATAGCGAGAGGATAGCACTATGCACGAGGAACCCAGCTTCTGGGCCGAACCAAAGCATTGGGTGGTCCTTGCCTTCATCGCCTTCTTCCTGCTGTTCGGGAAGAAACTATGGGGTGCGCTGGCCGGCATGCTGGATGCCCGCGCGGTCAAGATCCGCGCTGAAATCGAAGAAGCATCGCAATTGCGCCGCGAGGCGGATGCGATGCTGAAGGACGCCGAAAAGGCACGCGACGAAGCGCTGCTGGAAGCCAAGGCACTAATCGCCGGCGCCCAGGCGGAAGCCGATCGCCTCGCCGCGGCAGCCGCCGCAGAGGCGGAAGCCTCGGCCAAGCGGCGGGAGAAAATGGCGATCGACCGGATCGCCGCCGCAGAGAAAGCCGCCGTGGACGAGGTGCGGATTGCCGCGTCCGAGATCGCGACCGCCGCTGCGCGCCAGGTGCTGAAAGAAGGGCTGACGCCGGATGCCGACGCCGTCCTGATCGATCAGGCCATCGCGCAACTGCCGAACGCCTTGGCGGCCCGCCAAGCCGCGTAAGGGTGTCGCGTTAAGCGCTCCGTAATACGAAGCAAAGGCCGGGTCTCGACCCGGCCTTTTGCGTTTCAGCCGGCACCTGACCGTCCGGACACCTGACCGTCCGGGACGTCCGGTCGCTGGTGCCTGGTTCGTCGCGCGCCTTCGCCCCTGTCAGGCGAAGACGTTATCCAGCGCCGAACCCCAGAGTTTAACGCCACCGATGATGCCCGCCTCGTTCGACACCAGATGGACGTTCTCGGGCAAGGTCTGGTCGACCTGATGCGCATTGCCGCCGCCGATATACAGCGTGTCATACCCGACCAGCGTATTCAGATAGCCCAGCGCGCGCTTCAGGCGCTTGTTCCACTTTTTCTTGCCGACCTCGTGGAAGGCGGCGTTGCCGAGATAGTGGTCGTAGGTCATGCCTTTGTGAACCGGGTGCTGGCTGAGTTCCAGATGCGGTGCCGGGCGGCCATTGTCGAACAGGGCAAAGCCCATACCGGTGCCCAGGGTGATGACGCATTCCAGACCGGTGCCGGTGATCACACCCAGGCCCTGCACCTCGGCGTCGTTCAGCATCCGTGCCGGCTTGCCCAGTTTCTCGCTGAGTGCGGCGGGCAGCGGGAAGTTGCGCCACGCGGCTGTGCCCAGGTTCGGCGCTGTCAGCACATAGCCGTGGCGGACGACGCCCGGAAAGCCGATCGAAATCCGGTCAAAACCAACAAGCGGCGTAACCAGATGGAGCAGTGTTTCCACCACCACCGCGGGATCCGCGGGCGAGGGTGTGTCCACATGGTTCGGCCCGGCGACCATGGTGCCGTCGGGATCCAGAAGACCGGCCTTCAGATGGGTCCCGCCGATGTCGATCGCCAGGGTGAGCAATCGCTTTTGCTTGGTCATCGTCATTATATCCTCAGACAGGCGTTCGCGCAGTCTACTGCGGGCGGCGCAGCACGCGCCAGATACCATCAACAGCGCCGACGGGGCGCGGCTGAAGGCCCGAGAGGCGCGATCCATTGGGGGACGTTTCATCGGCAGCCGAGGCAGAGCGTTGGCCGCCAGCCGGCGCCGGTATGGTACCATGTGCCAGAACGTCTCCGCGCACGAAGACCAGACCACGGGTGCGCCGGGTGATCTGGCCGCGCACCTCGACGAATTCGCCGGGGTGGATGGCATCCAGGAAATGCGTGTTCAACTGGATCGTGGTGCAAGGCTGGCGCTCCGCCGCGTTCCAGGCCAGGAAACTCAGCGCATGATCGGCCACCGTCATCAACACCCCACCATGCACCACGCCGTTGCCGTTGGCGTGGGAGGCGTCGGTCAGGATCCCGTAATGCCATGTCTCCTCGACACGGCGGCTCCAGAACTGGGCGATCTGGCCGGGCAGCGGCCATTCATTCAGTTCGCGCCAACCGTCGTCGGCGGGGTGGTAGCCGGTCATCGTCCGGCTGCCGTATCGGCCAACCGGCCGGGCAGATCGGCCAAGGTTTCCAGCCGGATATGCGCCTGGTCGATGTCCGGCCTCGCGGCGTGCATCCAACCCCACGGCCCGCGCCGCACGAAAACCGCCGTCATCCCCGCTGCGCGGCTTGGCAGTACATCATTGTCCAGCCGGTCGCCGACATAGGCGATTTCCTCGGCTGGGACGCCGGCCGCGTCGATGACTTTTTGAAAGAACACCGGATTGGGTTTTGCAACGCCCCAGCCGGCGGATGTGGCGATGACGTCGGCTGGCAGGTTGAGTTTGGTCAGTGCCGCCTCGGCCTCGACCGGCTGGTTGCCGGCGACCAGCACCTTGTAGCCCTGTTCGCGCAGGGCGGACAGGCAGGGCACGGCATCGGGGTAGAGGTCGGTATGCTCAAAATCATAGGTCCAACCCTGGGCGGCGCGCATCTGGCGTGCGGTGGGGATGTCCATACCGGGGCGGAACATGCCGAAAATGCCACGCAGCGATTCGCCACGCTCCATCATCATGCCGATGGTGGCGAACAGGGTCATTGCCGGGACGCCCAGAAAATCGGCCCATTCCAGCCAGTGACGGGTCTCGTCGATCAGGGTTTCGCCAACGTCGAAACAGACAGCGCGGATGGGCATGGGGATCCTTCGGTGCGGGCCCCGATTATGTTTGTCCCGGCTCCGTCCCGCAATGCCCGCCGCGGCGAATGATGTGTGACGATGGGCGCAAGTGCCTCAAGCAGACCGGCGCTGGCGGCCTGCCAGGCTGCCTGGGCATCGATGGCCGGCGGACGAGCGGTCGGGGCGGTGAGCCAGGCGGTGATGGATGCGGCGAGGCTGGCTGCGTCGGGCTCACACAGGAAGGTATGAGGCCACCCGGCCAGTTGTTCCGCCAGACCGCCGACCCGTGTGGCGATGACCGGCCGTCCGGCCGCCAGCGCGGCCGCGGCGACACCGCTTTGGCTGGCTTCGCGATAGGGCAGCACGATCGCGTCCGACCACGCCAGCAGGTCTGCGATGGCGGTTTCCGCGACCCAGCGGTTCTCCACCACGACTCCGGGACAGGCGCGCAAGGCGGCCAAGGCGGCCGACTCGGGGCCAAGACCGACGACGCGGACGTCCATCCCGCCCGGACACCGCGGCAGCGCGGCGGCGAGGAGGTCGAGGCCTTTATACGGGAGCAGCCGGCCGAAGCAGAGCAGGCGCGGCGGGCCGGGCGAGCGGATGAGGGGGCCGGCGGCGGAGGGGGTGATGCCGTGTTCCCGGTCGAATGGCAGCGGTGGGTGGGAAAAGCGGATCACGTCGTCAGCCGCCGCACCTTGCCGCACCAGTTGGGTGCCGACATGGCGAGAAAGAACCACCAAGCGATCGGCGCTTCGGCATAGCAGACGCTGCAGCGCCATTTGCAGCGGCCAGCCGTCGCCGGGGTGGCGGTCGGCATCATGCACGATCACCGCGATGCGGGTGCCGATAAGCCGCAGCGCGGCCACCATCAGCAGGTCCAGCGGTCCAGGCATCGCGCAGATCGCCAGCACGGGTCGGATCGCGCGCAGGCGGCGGAGCAGAGGCAGCAATAGCACCGGCATGGCCGCCAGGCGCAGCAGGAAGGATAGGGGGCCGCGATAGGTGGCGACCGGCAGATCGCAGGCCAGGCGGGCCGAACCCTGCATGATCTCGGCGCTTCGACAGAGTGACAGGCTGACGGACAGGTCTGGCCGTTGGCGCAGCGCCTCCGCCAGGCAGAGCGCGAAGCGCGGACCGGCGCCACGGCGGCCCCATTGCCAGATCAGGACGTTCATCCCAGTGCCCGCAAGGCGGCGAAAAGCGGCTCGGCGGTCAGGCTTTGGCGAATGCCGCGGCTTGCCGCTTGGCCCAAACGCGCGCGCAGCCCGGGGTTTTCGGCAAGTCGGGTCAGCCAGTCGGCGGCGGCCATCACATCCGGCTCTGCCCACAGGCCGTGGTATAGCGCCCGGTGCTCCCGCGCCGGCGTCAGATGGCCGGGGATCAGGATGGCATTGGCGTCCGTCATATAGTCGGTGTTGCCGGACCAGCCGGTGGCGATGACGGGTTTGCCGCATAGCATGGCTTCGGCCGGCACCAGGCCGAAGCCCTCGGCACGGTGCAGCGACACGACGATGTCGGCGCATGCGGTCAGGGCGCGCGCGTCGGCGCGGGAGAACGGCTGGTCCAGCAGGATGATGTTTGCCGACCCGGCGGTCAGGCCGGCGATGCGGTTCAGATCGGCGGGGCTGTGGTGGCCGTGGGTCAGTTTCAGCACCAGCACGCGGTCCGCCCGATCGCCGAACGCGGCGCGAAAGGCGGCGATGGCGGCGAACGGGTTCTTGCGGGCGGCACCGGCGGCCAGGCTGCACGAGGTCAGCACCATCAGCGCGTCTTGCGGCAGCCCGAACGATGCCCGATCGCGGCCCGAGACCCAAGTTTCGGCATCGGCCAGCGGCGGCGGCACCACGGTGACATCCTGCCGGACCACGGGGCGGAGCGCCGCGGCAACGAAGCGCGATGGCGCCCACACGGCGTTGACGCAGCGTGCGGCATGGCGCCAGCAGGGTGGCGCCTGGGCCAGTTCCCAGGCCCAATAGCCCACCACCGGCCGGTCCCGCCGCACCGCCTGCGGTAGGCGCAACAGGGCCAGCGGCAGCAGCGGCGGATTGACATGCACGACCAGGGGCACGCCCGGCGGCGGCGCTTCGTGGGGCCGCGTGCCGGCGTGTGGCGTCACGGCCTGGGGGGGCGGCAAGTCCGGGACGGGTTCGGCCAGTGCCGGGATATCGATGCGCCAGACTGGCATGCCGGCCCGTTCGGCGGCGTCCGCCATCAGGCGTGCGCCCTCCCCCAGGCCGGAGGCGCGGGAAAACTCTCCGGCGACGGCGATGCCGGGTTGGCATGGCTGGGACATCGGCGTCGGCGAGGGGGCGAGGATGGCAGTGGCGCGGATGAGAGCCTGCCGCCGCAAGCCCGGGGGCAGGCCGCGCCACAGCCGATGAGGCAGGCTTGGCCGAGCGGTGGCGGTCCCGACGGGCGTGGCGTTCGAGCTGCCACTGGGGCTGCCACTGGGGCTGCCACTGGGGGTGCCACTGGGGGTGCCACTGGGGCTGCCACTGGGGGGGGCACTGGCGTTGCCACTGAAGATGCCGCCGGCAGTGCCGCTGGAGATGCCACTGGAGATGCCACTGAAGATGCCGCCGGCAGTGCCACCGGCAGTGCTACGGGGCGACGCGCAGGAGGTGCCAATATGCGGGAGCATTTCCGCAGCATCGCCGCCGCCGGTTAATTTTGGCTTAAGCGGGCCCGCTCCGCCCCATGCGCGAGCAGGTCGGCGCGGCATTGGCTGCATGGATGGTTGCGTCCCTGCGGGTCTGGCGCTACGCCGAGCCATTGCCTGACCGCGTGTCCTGATGGGCCGCCGGTTGGGTTTGGTTTGTGTGTCCGGCCTTCGCGGTTGTGGGGCCGGAGTTTTATGCGGGAAGGGTCGCGCCATGGCGGTCAAGGATGTGAAGAAAGTCGTACTCGCCTATTCCGGCGGGCTGGATACCAGCGTGATTCTGCGCTGGCTGCAGACGACCTATCAGTGTGAGGTCGTTACCTTCACGGCCGATCTGGGCCAGGGGGAAGAGTTGGCGCCGGCGCGGGCCAAAGCCGAAATGTTCGGCGTGAAAGAGATCTTCATCGATGATCTCCGGGAAACCTTCGTGAAAGACTTCGTCTTTCCGATGTTCCGCGCCAACACCGTCTACGAAGGCCAATACCTCCTCGGCACCTCCATCGCTCGGCCGCTGATCGCCCAGCGCCAGATCGAGATCGCCGAAATGGTCGGCGCCGACGCGGTGGCGCATGGTGCGACCGGCAAGGGCAACGATCAGGTCCGCTTCGAACTGAGCTATTACGCGCTGAAGCCGGACATCAAGATCATCGCCCCGTGGCGCGAATGGGATCTGACCAGCCGCACCAAGCTGATCGAATTCGCCGAGGTGCACCAAATCCCCATCGCCAAGGACAAGCGCGGTGAGGCACCGTTCAGCGTCGATGCCAATCTGCTGCACTCCTCCTCCGAGGGGAAAATCCTCGAAGATCCGGCGATGGAAGCGGATGAGATCGTCTATCAGCGCACCATTCGCCCGGAAGATGCGCCCGACCAGGCGACGGTGATTGCCATCGATTTCGAAAAAGGCGACCCGGTGGCCATCGACGGGGTGGCGCTGTCACCGGCAGCGTTGCTGACGAAACTAAACGCGTTGGGCAAGGCCAATGGTATCGGCCGGCTGGATCTGGTGGAAAATCGTTTCGTCGGCATGAAGTCGCGCGGCGTGTATGAAACGCCCGGCGGCACGATCCTGCTGGCGGCGCATCGCGCGATCGAGAGCATCACGCTGGACCGCGAAGCGGCGCATCTGAAAGACAGCCTGATGCCGCGCTACGCCGAACTGATTTATAACGGGTTCTGGTTCGCGCCGGAGCGGCGGATGCTGCAGGCGCTGATCGACAGCAGCCAGGCCAGCGTGTCGGGTCGGGTGCGGATGAAACTGTATAAGGGCAATGTCACCTGCATCGGCCGGGAAAGCCCGAACAGCCTGTATTCGATGAAGGTGGTGACGTTCGAAGAAGACCAGGGTGCGTATGACCAATATGACGCCCAGGGCTTCATCAAGCTGAACGCGCTGCGGCTTCGGTTGGGTGGCATGGCCGGACGCCGCGGCGGCGCGCTGTAAGCAAGCCAGGAGAAGCCGGCGATGTATATTCCCGCCCAGTTCAAGGAAGAGCGGATCGACGTGCTGCACGACGCGATCCGCAGCGCCGGCCTCGCGACGATCGTTTCGATGACCAATGATGGTCTGTTTGCGTCCCATGCGCCGATGCTGTTGCAAACGGACGCATCGCCGCATGGCGTGCTAGTCGGCCACCTTGCCAAGGCCAACCCGCATGGCCGGATTTTGCAGTCCGGGGTGGAAACGCTGGCGATTTTTCATGGGCCGAACGGGTATATCACGCCGTCTTATTACGCGGCGAAGAAGGACCACGGCAAAGTGGTGCCAACGTGGAATTATTCCGCGATCCACGTCTATGGACGGTTGGAGGTGTTCGACGATGCCGACCGCCTGATCGATGTGGTGACGGCGCTGACCGAGCATCATGAGGCGCCGCGGGCAGCGCCTTGGGCGGTGTCAGATGCTCCGGCCGATTTCGTGCAGGGGATGCTGAAGGCGATCTACGGGATCGTGCTGCATATCACGCGGATCGAGGGCAAGGTGAAAATGAGCCAGAACCGCCCGGAATCCGATCGGCCGGGGATCATGGCAGGGCTGCGCGCCGATGGCCGGGACGATTTGGCTGCGGCGGTGACGACGGCGCTCGCCAACCGGGGCTGAGGCGTCCGGCTAAGGCGCGTTCGTGACCGAGGCTGGCATCACGCTGTCGGCTAAGCGCCGTCCGGCGGGCAGGGACGCCCGTCGGAGGCTGCCCGTCGAACGCTGCCCGTCGAACGCTGCTCCTCGGAGGCAGCCAATCGCAAGCTGCCCGTCGGAGGCTGCCAATCGAACGCTGCCAGCCGCTGCTTTACTCTAAGCCGACCGTCCGGCCGGGATACCCCGCGGCGTCGAAATAGCGCGCCGATCCTACCACCTGATACTTCAACACCGTCATCACGCCGTTTTCATCCGGCGGTGATTTCAGCAGCAAAGACCGATAAGACACGGCGGCGCCATTCGGCATTGCCTCGGTCAGCACGCGGCCCAACAGCTTGCCCTTGTCGGTCATCTTCAGGCCCATGAGTGCGGCAATCGTCTTGCCCAGATCGGCATTGCTGGCCGGCGCGGGATCGACGAACCCCGGTCGGAACCCCGGTCCCATCGCCCCCATTATATTACGCGTATCCGCTCGGCTGAAACTACCATGCATGCCTTGGCCTTGTTGCAAACCCGTATCGGCAACCTCGACGCCACAGGTGGTGGCATCCGCGCAGCCGGTGGAAAAAGTGCGGAAATTTACGGCAATGGCGGGCATCGGGGTCATGGCCGACCCCTCTAGCGCAATGGCCGATAGCGGCAGCGTGCCGGGGATCGGGCCAAGGCGGGAATCAACGAACAGGCCGCTGACATAATCCTGGGCGGCCAGGATCTTCACCAGCTTTGCCGCCAGCGCCTTGTCGGGCTTGGGAAGGTACACAAGGTCCGAGCCACCATTGGCTGCGACCACCACCAGCGGATTGGCCGGATCCTCGCCGATCAACCCATTGGCGCGCGCGGTATAGGCGCCAGGCGGCACCGCGGCATTTTTCGCGTCCGGATCGTACAGACGCATCCCCAGCCCATGCGCCAGATCGATGGCAACGAAACCGGGCGGCAGGAACGCCGGCGGCACGTCCTTGTAACTCAGGCTGGCGGCGTAGCTCGTGGCACTTTCCTTGGAAATGGTCGAAAACCCGTGATCCGAGGTCAGGATCACATCCGTCGTCGTGTCCAGGCCGAGCGCCTTGAGCGCGGCGAGGATTTTCGCGAGGACATTGTCGGCGTTCTTGATCGCCGCCAAAGAGGTCGGGCCGTTGATCCCCGGCACCAAACGGTTCAGCGAATCGCCTTGGTTGTGCTGCGTGCCATCAGGGTCCCGGGACCACCAGACCATGACGAACGGCTTGTGACGGTCGCGGAATAGTGGCAGCACGACATTGGCTGCGGCGTCGGCGAACCAGGTCTGCTGTTCGACATTGGCAACCGTGGTGCCCGGGGTCTGATAATTGCCCGCCTTGCCGTTTTCCCCGCGCGTGGGCGCTTGCAGTGCCAGGCCGGCTTTTTTCATCGCCGCTTGAACCTCGGCCGATAGCGGAATGCCGGCGGGCCGGCCGGTGGAGTCGTCGAGTACGATGGTTTGCGCGCCGGTGCGATCGGTGTGGTCGAAGATCAGCGCCGGACCCAGCTTGCCGATCGTGGCCGTGGAAAATTGTGCTTCGGCCGCGGCGCGCAGGATGGTGGTTTCGTTCAGATAGTTGCCGGCGAAATGCTCATCGACGTCGCCCAGAACCGGATCGCTTTCCAGGAAAGGGGTCAGGCTGCCGCCGGCGCCGGGGACGGGAAAGCCGCCGTAGATCGTGTTACTGAAGTCACCCGTGTCGCCAAGATAGTGGCCCGTAGCGATGGCCGAGGCATTGGGCATGGTGAAGGTTGGGAACAGCGAATGGCTGTTGGTGAATTGCACCCCCTGCTTCAGCAGCATCGCCATGGTGGGTGCGGTGGTCTCATTGACCATGCCTGGCCGCAGCCCGTCGGCAACGAACAGGATCACGCTGTGCGGCTTGGCCGGTTCGGCTGCGAAGGCCGGTGCGGCGCCCCCGGCGAGGGCCGACGCCAGGATGGCTGATGCCAAAATGGATGACATCAGGATGGATGATCTCTGAATGGTTGATCTCTGGGCGGGGACGGACAGCAGGCGTGCGATGCAGCGCATGGTCACTCCGGTAAGATGGAAGGTCGGCCGATTTTTAGCATGGTCTCCGCCGCGTGTGTGCGGCGGCGCCCTGCCGTATTGAGTTTCATGGATTTGTCATAAATAGGGCGGCCTTATCAGGGAGCTAGTCAGGCCGTGCTCGTTTAAGCCTTCGCAGAGGGCAGCCCGCAGCGTCGCGTTCGGACGAGCGCCCGTGCGCGCATCTGGGGACGTAGACGGGCACGTTCACGGGCCGGCGCAGGACATCGGCGCCGCATTAGCTGCCTCATCGGGGGCCGCCTCATCCGGTCCTCGATCGCTCGTCGAACCCGATCGGATCTACTGCCAAGCGGCGGCGATGCGCTGGCGTTTGGCGGCGCCTTATGCCGGGACCGGCTGTTGCGTTTCGGCGCGCCATGCTGCGGCGAATTCTTTGTAGCATTCGCTGACTTCTTCCTGCACGCGACCGCGCAGCAGGGCCAGGGTGGCCGCATCGGGGCCTGGCGTGGTGGGGACGATTTCGGGGATGTCGAAGGTAAAGCCGGTGGCGGCGACGATCTCCTCCACCGTGTGGCCCGGGTGGACGGATCGCAAGGTGAAGCGGCCGGCTTGGCGGTCGAAGGAGAAGAGTCCCAGCCCGGTCAGCAGCGCCACGGGGCCGCCTGGGCGATAGACCTCGGGCGCGGAGGCACCTGGGGCGCTGATGAAGTCCACCTTATCGACGAACACGCGCGGCGAATGTTCTTCGCGGAACAGGATCAGGCGGGGGATCAGGAAGGCGAGGTAGGAGGAGCCGAAGGATCCCGGCCAGCGCACGGTCGTTTGCGGGTAGGGGCCGCTGCCGACGAGGTTGATATTGCCGTGCCCGTCGATCTGTCCGCCGCCCAGGAAGAAGGCGTCGATCCGCCCCTGCGCGGCGCAGTCGAACAGTTCGACCCCGCCATTGGTGAAGAAATTATGCTCATTCGAGCCCAGGATAGAGACGCGGACGGTTTCGTCCTGCTGTTCTTTCAGTGCGCGCAGCAGCATCGCGCCCGCGGCGGGAATGGGGGAGGAAGCGCCGACCGCGACATGGCGCACGCCGTCTAGCAGGCGGGCGACGGCGACGATCAGCAATTCGCGCGGGGTGACGGGGGCGGTCATCACGCGGTCTCCGCCATGCCCAGAAGTTGCGCGAGGCAGTCGCGGAAGCCTGCTTCGGTGCGGGCGGTGCGGGCGTAGTGGGCGATTGCCTTGGTGTCGGTGTCGTATTCGCCACTCCACATGCCGTAGGGGGCGGCGCCTTTCGGGGCGACGGCGATGGCCTCGACATACAGGCTGGGCAGCACGCCGGCGGCGGAGAGTTCGCTGTGCAGCAGGTTTTCGTCGGTGATGCGCTCCACCGTTACCAGCGTCGCCTTGGCGGCATAGGCCATGGTGGCCAGTTCGCGGCGGCGGCCGATCTGCACGTTGCCGAAGCGGTCGGCGACGGGGGCGTGGAAAATGGCGAAATCCGGCGTGATGGCGGGGATGGCGACGATCGGATCCGGTTCGTCGGCGAAGGGGTTCTGGATGGTTTTCCAATCGGCGCGATTGGCCAGCACGTCGGTGCCGATCAGGCCGCGCAGGGGCAGGAACGGCACGCCTTTCTGGGCTGCGATGAGCCCGGCATGAATGGCTGGGCAGGTGGCGTCCAGGATGCGGATGGCACCGGCCTTCAAGGCAGCCTGGAAGCGCGGCGCGCCGCCGGCCTCGCCGAGCGTGATGGCAGCGGATTCGAGTGTGCGGACTTGGCCGTTGCCGATCAGCATATCGACCAGCACGCCGCCGGCGGGGACGCAGACGATATGGAGATCGCCGGTGCCTTGGCGCAGCAGTTCGGCGCCGAAGGCCATTGGCACGCCGCCGTAATCAGGCGCGAAGGCGAGTTTGGCGCCTGGCTTGATGCGGCGGGCGAGGTCGTCGATCTGGACGGTGCGGGTCATGGCTTGGCTCCCTGCAAAACGTTTTTTAGCCCCAGTGGTAGGTCCGATTGGTAGGTCCGATTGGTAGGTCCGATTGGTAGGTCCGATTGGTAGGTCCGATTGGTGGGTCCCAGTGGTGGCGCCGTTGATGGGCGCGCCTGTGGGATGGAGGATGGCACGGGGCTGTGCCGCTAGCCAGAGCCAAGTGGGGCTGTCCCATGTGCGTTGGCATGTCGGTGCTGTCCCTGTGCCGCTGGCATGGCATTTTGGCCCCCAATGGTGCCGGCATCGGGGTGCTGCCAGAGGTGGCGCCGGCACCGGGCGTGCGGCGAATGACGCGCCGCTGCCCTGCCTGTGCCGATCCTTGGTGCCGCCTTTCCGGTTTCGCCGCGCGCGGCTTTCTGTGCAGTTCTCTGGTCGGTTCCTTGGGCGGGTCAGCGCGCCATGGCGAAGAATTCGGCGTTGGGGCGCATGGCGGTGATATTGGCCATGCGGTTCGACAGGGCGAAGAACGAGGCGATGCCGGCGATGTCCCAGGCGTCTTCTTCGGTGAAGCCATGGATTTTCAGGGCGTCGAAATCCGGCTCTTGGACCATATGCGCGGTCTGCGAGACTTTAATGGCGAAATCCAGCATCGCTTTCTGCCGGTCGGTGATGTCGGCCTTGCGGTAGTTGATCGCCACCTGGTCGGCGATCAGGGGGTTCTTGGCGCGGATGCGCAGGATGGCGCCGTGGGCGATGACGCAATACTGGCACTGGTTCAGATTGCTGGTGGCCACCACGATCATTTCGCGTTCGGCTTTGGTCAGGTTGCCCGGTTTGTCCATCAGCGCGTCGTGATAGGCGAAGAAGGCGCGGAATTCATCGGGGCGGCGGGCCAGCACCAGGAAGACATTGGGGATGAAGCCCGACTTCTCCTGCACCGCGAGGATGCGGGCGCGGATATCCTCGGGCATCTCCTCCAGGGTGGGGATGGGGAAGCGGCTGATGGGGGCGGTCTCGCTCATAGGCTCCGATCCTTGGTGAGGCCGGTTCGGCCGGGCGGTGTGGCCGCCGACCTGTCCGGCCATCAGATGAGTGGGTGGCGTCAGGCGCGCACGGCTGCCGCGAGGTCGCGGATCTGGTTCAGCACCGCCTGGACTGCGCCTGGTTTGGCCTTGCCGTTTTCATCCAGGTGCGCGGCGAGCGTGTCGATCAGTGCCGATGCCACCACGGCGGCATCGGCCGTGCGTGCGGCGTTGGAGGCTTGCTGTGGCGTGCGCACGCCGAAGCCGATGGCGATCGGCAGGTTGGTGGCCTTGCGGATGCGGGGGATCGCCTGGGCCAGATGTTCCTGGCTGGCGCTGGTGGTGCCGGTGATGCCGGTGATGCTGACGTAATAGACGAAGCCCGAGGACCCGTTCAGCACATGCGGCAGGCGCTCGTCATCCGTGGTCGGCGCGACCAGGCGGATGACATCGAGGCCGCTGGCGTTGCTGTGCGGCAGCAGCATGTCGGCCTCTTCCGTCGGCAGATCGACGACGATCAGGCCATCGACGCCGGCCTGTGCGGCATCGGTGCAGAACTTGGGGATGCCGTAGGACAGGATCGGGTTCAGGTAGCCCATCAGTATGATCGGCGTCGCATTGTCCTGTTCGCGGAAGGCGCGGACCATGTCGAGCACGTGGGCGACGGTGACACCGGCGGCCAGGCCACGTTTGGCGGCGGCTTGGATGATCGGGCCGTCGGCCATCGGATCGGTGAAGGGCATGCCGATTTCGATCAGGTCGGCGCCCGCTGCCGGCATGCCGCGCAGCAGCGCCATGCTGGTTTCCAGGTCCGGGTCGTAGGCTTCCAGGAACGGGATCAGCGCCCCGCGGCCTTGTTTCTTCAGGTCCGCGAAGCGGGCGGCGATACGGCTCATAGTTTAACGCCCAGGTGTTCGGCGACGGCGAAGATATCCTTATCGCCACGGCCGCAGAGGTTCATCAGGATGATTTGGTCCTTGCCCAGTGTCGGGGCCAGTTTGGTGACATAGGCCAGGGCGTGTGCGGGCTCCAGCGCCGGGATGATGCCTTCGGTGCGGGTGCAAAGCTGGAATGCGGCCAGGGCTTCCTGGTCGGTGGCCGAGACGTATTCCACGCGGCGGATATCGTGCAGCCAGGCGTGTTCCGGGCCGATGCCGGGGTAATCGAGGCCGGCGGAGATGCTATGTGCCTCGATGATCTGGCCGTCATCGTCTTGCAGCAGATAGGTGCGTTTGCCATGCAGCACGCCCGGCCGTCCGCCGGTGAGCGATGCGGCGTGTTGCCCTGTCTCGATACCATGGCCGCCGGCTTCCACGCCGATCAGGCGGACCGCGGCGTCGTCGAGGAAGGGGTGGAACAGGCCCATGGCGTTGGAGCCGCCGCCGATGCAGGCCACGGCGACGTCCGGCAGCCTGCCTTCGGCTTCCATCATCTGCTTTTTGGCTTCTTCGCCGATGACCGATTGGAAGTCGCGCACCATCTGCGGATAGGGATGGGGGCCGGCGACGGTGCCGATCAGATAATAGGTATCCTCGACATTGGCGACCCAGTCGCGCATTGCCTCATTCATCGCGTCTTTCAGCGTGCCGGCGCCGGACGTGACCGGTTTGACTTCGGCGCCGAGCATTTTCATGCGGAAGACGTTGGGCGCTTGGCGTTCGACGTCGGTGGCACCCATGTAGACGGTGCAGGGCAGGTTGAACAATGCGCACATGGTGGCGGTGGCCACGCCGTGCTGGCCGGCGCCTGTCTCGGCGATGATGCGCGTTTTGCCCATGCGGCGGGCCAGCAGGATCTGTCCCATGCAATTATTGGCTTTGTGGCTGCCGGTGTGGTTCAGCTCATCGCGCTTGAAGTAGATTTTTGCGCCGCCGAGTTGCTCGGTCAGGCGTTTGGCGAACCACAGCGGCGATGGCCGGCCGACATAGTGCGTCAGGTGGTGTTTGAGGTCCGCATCGAAGGCGGGGTCGGCTTTCGCCTGGTTATAGGCGCGCTCGACCTCCAGGATCAGCGGCATCAGGGTTTCGGCGACGAAGCGTCCGCCGTATTCGCCGAACCGGCCCCGATCTGTCGGGCCGGAGCGAAGCGAGTTGGCACCGGTTTGGATGTTCAAGATGGCTCTCCTTGCGGTGACTGGTTCTAGAGCATGGTGGTTTGGGGTCAAGGCAGCAGACGCGCCGGCGGCTTCGATGCATGGACTGATTGCCCGCTTGGCAGGCTTCGCCCATGGACGACGTGCACGGTGTTGTCTAACCATATGTTACGCTTGGTGCCAGATCGTGCACTCTATTTCGCGCCGTCTGGCGTGGCAGGAGATGACGCGTGGCGTGATACGCCGCTTGCACAAAGTGCGGTGCAGATAAGACGGTGGCGAAAAGGGTGGGGACGGTGGACGAAGATAGCTTCGATTACGTGATTGTCGGCAGCGGCGCTGCTGGCTCTGTGCTGAGTGGTCGTCTGACCGAAGATCCCGGTGCGACGGTCTGCGTGCTGGAATGTGGTCCGCCCGACCGGCACCCGTTCATCCATATCCCAGCCGGTTTCATCAAGATGTTGTTCAATCCGGCCTACACGTGGCAGTTCCAGACCGCGCCGGGTGAGGGCATCAACGGCCGGCAAATTCCCACCACCCAGGGCCGCACGCTGGGCGGCTCCAGTTCCATCAACGGGATGGTCTACAACCGCGGCCAGCGCGAGGATTTCGACAACTGGGCGCAGCGCGGCAATCGCGGCTGGGGCTATGTGGATATCCTGCCCTATTTCAAACGTGGCGAACGCCGGATCGGCCTTGGCGATGATCGTTTGCACGGCCGCCAGGGCGTGATGCCGGTGACCGATAATGACTGGATCCACCCGGTGAACGAGGCGTTCATCGCCGGTGCCGGGGAACTGGGGATCCCGCGGAACCCGGACTATAACAGCGGCGACGATCAGGCCGGCGTCGGCTATTTTCAGCGGTTGATCAATAATGGCTATCGCCACTCGGCCGCGCGCATGTTTCTGCATCCGGCCAAGGCCACGGGGCGGCTGGATGTGCGGACCGATGCCCGGGCCGCCGCCATCCTGTTCGATGGCACGCGCGCCACGGGCGTGCGCTATGTCAACGACAAGGATCGCACGACACAGCGCATCGTGCGGGCGCGCAAGGAGGTGATCGTCTCGTGCGGCACGGCCAATACCGCCAAGTTGCTACAGATGTCCGGCGTCGGGCCGGCGTGGCTGCTGGGGGATCTGGGTGTGCCCGTCGTCGCGGATCTGCCGGTGGGGGAGAATTTCCGCGACCATTACTCCACCCGGATCGTCGCGCGGGTGAAGAATGTCCGGACGATGAACGAGATGTCGCATGGCATGAACCTCGTCGGCCAGATTGCGCGGTGGATGATGGGCAAGCCCAGCATCATGGCGCTGACGCCCAGTATCGTGCACTGGTTCTGGAAGACCGAGGACACGATGCGCCAGCCGGATCTCCAGGGCGTGTTCAGCCCGGCCAGCTACAAGCAGGGCTTTGTCGGTCTGCTGGATGATTATCCCGGCATGACGTGCGGCGTCTGGCAGCACCGGCCCGAAAGCGTCGGCTATGTCCGCGCCCGTTCGGCCGATCCGTTCCAGGATCCGATCATCCAGCCGAATTATCTGAAGGATCCATACGATCAGCGCGTGTTGGTGAAGGGTATGCACCTAGCGCGGAAACTGTTGCACACGCAGGCTTTGCAGGCGTTTTTCGACGCCGACGAACTGCCGGGTCCCGATGTGCGGACCGATGATGAGTGGCTGGGGTATGCGCGCCAGTATGGCTCGACGGCGTATCATTTGATCGGAACCGCGCGGATGGGGCCTGCCAGCGATAAGACGTCGGTGGTGGATGATCAGTTGCGGGTGCACGGTCTGGAGGGGCTGCGGGTTGTCGATGCCTCTGTCATGCCCAGCATGCCGTCCGCCAATACCTATAGTTCAACGATGATGATCGCGGAGAAGGCTGCCGATATGATCCGCGGCCGCGATCCGCTGCCGCCGGTGGAAGGGGTCGCGGCTTAAGCGGCGGGCCGGTGACGTGGCGTGGCTGCCGGCAGTCCATTGGCACAGTCGCTGGGCACCGGCAGTTCCCTGGTAGGGGCCATTGGCAGGATCCATTGCCAGGGGGGCCGTTGCCAGGGGCCATCGGCAGAGTCCGCTGGCAGAGTCGATTGGCCAAACCCGCTGGGCCAGCAGTGCACTGGCTCCAGCGGCGACCTGGCAGGTGATCCGAAGAGGCGATCGTTGCCATAGGGGCGTTGATATCCTCCCCTTTGCTTCCAGCGACGTCCGGGTGGCGTGATCCGGATGGGGCGCTGAACGTCCGATGGCCGCGGCTACTTCATGAAGTGATAGGTTGGCTCGCCGCTAACGCCGCCCTTCTGCCATGCCGAGCGGACGGTTGCCGATTTCATCCAGGCGGTGGCGCGCGCGGTGCTGGTCACGTCGAAGATCACGACCAGATGGTCCGGGTGATCGGCATCGCGAAAAACGCGGGCATTGGTGATGCCATCCTTGGCACGGTCCGCTGCCGCAGCGTCGAAGACGGGGCGCCAGGCGTCGTAATCCTTGATCGAGAAATCGACTACCATCGCAAGCGGGTGATGCTCCGTGGCCCATACGCCGCGCACGGGCAGCGCGATCAGGCTCAGGGCGAGGAATGTGGTTGCCAGAGCAGAGCGACGCAGCGGATTGGCCATAAAAAGCTCCCAATATTTGAATCGATATAGCGACAAAAGACACCCTAGAGGTTTTCCGCCGGCGAGGAAATATCGTCATCAATATTTGCCCTGACCGCTCGGCGATCCTCCGTTGTTTTGTCATTGCGTGTTCGGCTGGTTTCTTCACCGCCCGATCGGCCCGTGCGTTGGCCTTGCGGGCCAGAGCATTGGCTCCGGCATGGGGCCGGCATGTGGCCTTGGCTCCGCCCCCCCCTCTTGGCCCCCCCTCTTGGCCCCCCGTCTTGGCCCCCCGTCTTGCCCCCCGTCTTGCCCCCCTTGGCTCGGGCCCATCATGGGGGGCTGACGTCAGCGGTGCACCGAATAGGGCTCGGGGATATCGCGTTTTTCGATCACCACGACGCTGTCGTAAAAATGGATCCCAAAAATCTGGTTGGTCGCAAAATTATTCACCCGCTGTTGGACGTCCCGCTGTTCGCGCGCCTTCTGGTAACGCGCGAAATCTGCCCGATCGAGATGCCAGAGCGACAATTTTTCGACCAGCCCTTTGGCGAAGTCGTAGAAATTGATCCCCCAGCGGCTGGCCTGAAACGGCGCGCTCCAGAAGTGCGCGTGCAGGTCCTCGACGATATAGAGCCCACCGGGCTTCAAGTGGGGAAACAGGCCGAAGAAGGCGGTAATCTGTTGATCCGCCACATGCCCGCCATCGTCGACGATGATGTCATAGGGCGCGGTGTCTTTCGCAAGCCGGCTCAGGAACTTCGCGTCTGCCTGATCGCCGATGTGGATCTCGAACCCGGCATCGCGCACGACGGCGCAGCGCGGATCGGCATCGACGCCGATGATGCGCGCCTCCGGCCCCAGGTAATCGCGTATCAGCGTCAGCGAACCGCCACGCTGCACGCCGATCTCCAGGTAGGTGCATCGGGTGCCGACGAAGCGGGCGAGATAGCGCTCATAGATCTCGATGTAATGTTCCCACTTGTGGCAATTGCCACCTGTTCCTTTATCGAACAGATCTTTCAGCGCGCCCATGCGGCGTGGTCCTTCTCGGTCATCGGTCGCCAGTTATCGGTCGCCAGTTATCGGTCGTCAGGTATCGCTCAGGCCGAACGGCGGGCGCGGATGGCGGCGGCGAGGGTGCCATCGTCGAGCCCTTCCAGTGTGCCGCCGATCGGTACGCCCTGGCCGACACGGGTTACCGTCACGGCGGACGGGCGCAGCAGATCGCTCAGCCAATGAGCCGTCGTGGCGCCGTCCACCGTCGCACCCAGCGCCAGGATGATCTCGCGACCTTGTCCTTCCTGGGCGCGGGCAAGCAGGGCATCGGCGTTCAGATCCTCGGGTCCGACACCACCCAGCGCCGACAGCGTGCCGCCCAGCACATGGTAAAGGCCGCGATAGATGCCGGAGCGTTCCAGCGCCCACAGGTCGCCGACGCCTTCCACCACGCAGATCAGCGCGCGATCGCGGTGCGGATCGGCGCAGATGGCGCAGGGGTCGGTGGAATCGAGATTGCCGCAGACGGCGCAGGTTTTCACCGCCCGCGCCGCGTCCACCATGGCTTTGGCCAGCGGCAGCATGCGCTTTTCCGGCTGTTGCAACAGTTTCAACGCCGTCCGGCGGGCGCTCCGCGGTCCCATGCCGGGTAGTTTCGCCAGCAGCGCGATCAGATGCTCGATCTCGGGGCCGCCCATCGATCAGCCTTGCGCCGGAGCGCGCGGAGGCGCGGCGAGGATCATGATCAGAATGGCAGCTTCATGCCGGGCGGCAGTTGCAGCCCGCCGGTGACTTTCTGCATTTCTTCGGCGGTGAAGCTTTCGCTTTTGGCCTTGGCATCGCGATGGGCGGCCAGGATCAGATCTTCCAGCATTTCGGTATCGGCCGGATCGACGACTTTGGGATCGATCTTGACGCGTCGCAGGTCGCCCTTGCCGTTCAGCGTGACGGTGACCAGCCCGGCGCCGGCTTCCCCCGTCATTTCGACGCTTTCCAGCTTCGCCTGCATTTCCTGCATCTTGGACTGCATCTGCGAAGCCTGCTTCATCAGGCCGGCGAGGTTCTTCATAGGTCGAGCTCCATCGGGTCGTCGTCGAAATACTCGGCATCCGGCGGCGCGAACTCGGGCATGTCGGGTTCGTCGGCGGCGGGCGAGAAAGGCAGTCCGTAGTTATCCACCGTGCGGTCATGCACCGTGTCGATCCGCGCACCGGGGAAGGTATCCATGATGGCGCGCACCAGCGGGTGATCGGCCGCGGCAACACGGCGGGCGGCGTCGGCGACGCTGCCCTGTTGGGCGATCGTCGGCTCTCCTTCCGCATTGGAATGGGCGACGACCCAGCGTGTGCCGGTGGCGTCCGACAGCAGGGTGGCGAAGCGCTGCGTCAGGTCACGTGGTGCGTCGGCGTCCTGGCGCAATTCGATCACGGGCGGGGCGTAGCGCACCAGGTGGACCGAGTGCAGCAGATGCGCATGCAGCGTTGCTTCCTTCAACGTCGCGACCAGCGCCACCGCGTCGCGGAACGAAGACAGGCGCGGGCCGGCCGGCACTGGTTCTGCCTCCAGCGCGCCCGCATGCAGTGCACCGGCATGGCCGATCGCCGATCCGTTTGCCACCGCCCGCGTGCCTCCACCGGATGGTCCCCCGCCGGATGGTCCCGCATTGGCGGCGGAGGATGCGCCGCCGGTGGTCAGGCGCCGCACCAGATCGCCGGGGGTTGGCATGTCGGCGACATGGCACAGGCGGATCAGCACCATCTCGGCCGCGGCGCGGCGGTCGGGTGCGGTTTCCACCTCCGCGACGCCTTTCAGCAGCATCTGCCAGGCGCGGCCCAGCACCGGAACAGGCAGGCGGTCGGCCAATTCGGCGCCGCGCGTGCGTTCAAATTCCGGCAGGTCGCGGCTGCTGCGCAGGCCCGGGATGGATTTCAGGCGCGTGACCATGTGCAGCAGATCCAGCAGGTCCTGCAGCAAGGTGCCAAGATCGGCGCCGCGTTCGAAGGCGGCATCGGTGATGGCCAGGGCGGCGGCGGGCTTGCCGGCCATCACGGCTTCCATCAGGTCGAAAATCTTATCCCGGTCGGCCAGGCCCAGCATGTCGGTGACCTGGGCGGTGGTGATCGGCCCATCGGCTTGGGCGATCGCCTGGTCCAGGATGGACAGGCCGTCGCGCACGGACCCGTCGGCGGCGCGCGCGATCAGTTCCACCGCCTCGGGCTCGATCTGCACGTCTTCCTTGACGGCGATGCGGCCGTAATGGGCGGCCAGTTCGGCGATGCGCACCCGGCGCAGATCGAAGCGCTGGCAGCGCGACAGCACCGTGATGGGCACTTTGCGGATTTCGGTGGTGGCGAAGATGAATTTCACATGCGGCGGCGGTTCTTCCAGCGTTTTCAGCAGCGCGTTGAACGCCGCCGTGGACAGCATGTGCACCTCATCGAGGATGAAGATCTTCGTGCGCGCCTGGATCGGACGGAAGCGCACCTGTTCGATGATCTCGCGCATGTCGCCGACGCCGGTGCGCGACGCGGCGTCCATTTCCTCCACATCCGGATGGCGGTCGGCCAGGATGCCGACGCAGTTCGGGCAGACGCCGCAGGGATCGACGGTGGGGCCGCCGGTGCCGTCCGGGCCGATGCAGTTCATGGCGCGGGCGATGATGCGGGCGGTGGTGGTTTTGCCGACGCCGCGCACACCGGTCAGCATGAAGGCGTGGGCGACGCGGCCGACGGCGAAGGCGTTGCGCAGAATGCGCACCATGGCCTCTTGGCCGATCAGATCGTCGAAATTGGTCGGGCGGTATTTGCGTGCCAGCACCCGGTAGGGGGTGGCGTGCACCGGTTCGGCCGCTGCCGTGGCTGCGCTGGCAGGCATTGGCGCGTCACCGAACAACCCCGGTCCATCCGGTGGCGGTGGCTGATCATCTGGTTCGGCGGGTTCGTCCCCGAAAAGGCCGGCCATGCTTCGTATTCACCCGGAAGGCGGAACGCCGAACGAAGGGAAGAGTGGGAGGCCGACAAACGACCCGAGCGGAGACCCGCTGCGGCTGCTTCCTTCCGGACCTGACCGGGTTGGCGAGGCGCCCGTCCGCCGCCGACCTCCCACGGATGCATATCGGGGTTTTCCGCCTCGGGGGCAAGAGCGTATCGCAAACACCGCACGGTCGCGGGTGGGGCGTCAGCCAACGTGGCGGCACGACCTTCCACCAGGAAGGTCGCGCCGAAAGGCATGCGCACAGTAGCCTGCACGGGGAATTGCCTGAAATAAGGCCGAGCGCGCCCCCGCCCCGGGGGGAGACGGCGTCAGTGCTGAGCCGCGACCCTTGGCGCGTTGCGGCCGACGAAGAGACGACGAGCGATGCGCTTGACGTCCTCTAGTGTGGGGAGGATCGAGCCGTCCAGATCCTCCAGCTTCATATCGGTGGCGATGAAGCGGTAGCCGGAATCGAGGCGCACGGCGGCGCCGACGAAGTTGCCATCGATGTCGATGACGAAAGACTGCAACATGGAAAACGGTCCTTGGCGGGACCCCTGTGTCAGGGGTGTTGAGGCGGCGGCGGTGTGATGGTGGTGCCTCGACAACAGGGCATGACGCGGCCGCGACACATGTGCGTGCCGGACCGGGATGCGGTGGCGATGCTGTGCGGTTTGTGGGTCATGCGGTGGTCTCCTGCCATATGGCCGCGTGCGGCCGAGGGGAGTACAGAATAATTCTTCTATTGGGCGCAATATGGGGGATTAAAAAAGAATATTATGCCATAGGAATGCGAATAACGTAAATATTATGCTGTATTTCGTCGCATCACGAAAACCGCCGCGCCCCGCCGCTTGCCCAACCGGACGCGCACTGCTTCCATTCGCGCCGCGACGCGGGAGGAAAGAGGTGGATCAGCACAACCAACGGATCGTCATCGCCGGCGCCGGACATGCCGGTGGATCGGTCGCGGCCATGCTGCGGCAAAACGGCTGGCAAGGACCGATCACGCTGATCGGCGATGAACCCATCCCGCCCTACGAACGACCACCCTTGTCCAAAGCTTGGCTGAAAGGAGAGGCGACAGCGGATAGCCTGGCGCTGAAGCCGCTCGACTTTTACGCCGCACAGAATGTGGACCTGCGCCTGTCGACGCGGGTGACGGCAATCGACCGGATCGCGCACACGGTCTTACTGTCCGACGGCGCGACCTTGCCCTATCACGCGGTGATCATTGCCACCGGCGCCCGCGCCCGCAACCTGCCGATCCCAGGTGCCGATCTGGCCGGCGTGCTGGCGCTGCGAGACGCCGCCGATGCCGACCGCCTAAAAACCGCGCTGCGTCCCGGTGCTCGGCTGGCTATCATCGGTGGTGGCTATATCGGCCTGGAAGCCGCCGCCGCCGCGCGCGGCCTGGGCGCCGAGGCGATCATCCTGGAGCGGGAAGCACGCGTGCTGGCGCGCGTCGCCTGCCCGCAATTATCCCGCTTCTTCCACGATTTTCACACCGCACATGGCGTGACGATCGAGACCGGCGTGATGGTCGAGGCCATCGAAGGCGCCGGCGGCAAGGTTACCGGTGTGCGCCTGGCGGGCGGACGCATCGTGCCCTGCGATGCGGTACTGGTGGGCGTCGGGGCGATCGCCAACGATGATCTGGCCCGCGCCGCCGGCATCGCCTGCGGCAATGGCATCATCGTCGATCAGACCGGGCGCACCGATGACCCATCCGTCTATGCCATCGGCGACTGCACGGTCCGGCCATTGCCGCTGTATGGCCGGACGGGGCGGCTGGAAAGCGTGCCGAACGCGCTGGAACAGGCCAAGCAAGCCGCCGCGGCGATCTGCGGCAAGCCAGCGCCGGCGCCGGAAGTGCCGTGGTTCTGGTCCGACCAGTATGACCTGAAACTGCAAATCGCCGGCATGCCCTTCGACACCACCGAGATCGTGGTGCGCGGTTCGATCGCCGAGGCGAAATTCGCGCTGTTTCACCTGACGGCGGACGGTACGGTACAGGCGATCGAGGCAGTGAACGATTCGCAAGCCTTCATGGGCGGGCGGCGGATCATCCAAAAGCGCAAGCGCCTGTCGCGCGCCCAGATCGAGGACCTGACGTTGACCATGCAGCAACTCGCGGCATGATCGCCGGATCCGCACGCACCGCGATAAAAGCAACCGTACCCTAGGCAACTGCTGGCACGGCAGTCGGTAGAAAAATGAGGAACGCCATGATCGAACCCTTCGGCCCAGCAGAACTTCCCGCTGGCATCACCGCCCGTATGATCTCCGGGATCAATGGCCTGACCATGCATGTGCTGGAGGCCGGCGATCCGGGCCGCCCCTGCGTGCTGCTGCTGCACGGCTTTCCCGAGATCGCCTATTCCTGGCGGCGCGTGATGCCGGCGTTGGCGGCGGCTGGCTACTACGTGGTGGCGCCGGATCAACGCGGCTACGGCCGCACGACGGGCGCGGATGTGAATTACGACGGCGATCTGCGCCAGTTTCGTCTGCTGAACCTGGTGCGCGACATTCTTGGGCTGTTGGATGCTCTGGGCGTGCGCAAAACCGTGGGCGTTGTCGGTCATGATTATGGTGCCTCGGTTGCCGCTTGGTGCGCATTGCTGCGGCCCGATATTTTCCCCACCATGACGCTGATGAGCGCGCCGTTCTCCGGCCCGCCCGGGTTGCAGACGGTGCCGGACGATGTGCATCGCCAATTGTCGATCCTACGCCTGCCGCGCAAGCACTATCACTGGTATTACTCCACCCGCTCGGCTAACAGTAACATGATGAACTGTCGCCAGGGCGTGCATGATTTCTTGCGTGCCTATTACCATCATAAAAGTGCCGACTGGACCGACAACAAACCGTTCATCCTGTCTGGCTGGACGGCTACGGAATTGGCGAAGATGCCAACTTACTACGTGATGGATTACGATCGCGACATGGCCGAAACGGTCGCGCCGCATATGCCCTCGGCCGAGGCGATCGCGGCCAATACGTGGCTGCCGGATAGTGCATTGCGTATCTATAGCCGTGAATACGAGCGCACCGGTTTCCAGGGCGGTCTGCAATGGTATCGCTGCCGCACGACGGGCCTGGCATTGGAGGAGTTGCAAGTCTTCCACGGCAAGCCGATCGAGGTGCCATCGATGTTTATCTCGGGATCGGCCGATTGGGGCGTGCGCCAGGCACCGGGCGCGTTCGAACGGATGCAGTCGGTTGTGTGTACATCAATGAAGGATGTGCATCTGCTGCCGAACGCGGGGCATTGGGTGCAGCAGGAACAGCCGGATCGGGTGAACGCGTTGTTGATCGCGTTTTTGGGGCGGTAGCAGACGCGGTCGAGCAGCGCGCACCAAGGCGGCGGGGCATGTTGACCCCGCCGTTCGGCTGACAGGTTATCCGATGGCGCGGAACACGATCTCTTGCGCGCCTTGCCACAGCGTCATCTTCCCCAGCGCCGTCAGGTTTTCCAACCCTTCCGTGATGGTCAGGAAATGGTTTCCGGCGAGCTGACCGACTTTGCTGGCGAAGCAAACGCCGCCATAGGCCAGCAGGATCTCGGTTTCGGAGATGCCGCCGGGATACAGGATGATTTGTCCCGGTGCGGGGAAAGAGGTGTGGTTTTCGTAGCCCAGGCCAAGGTCGAGGTCACCCAGCGGGATCCAACAGGCTTCGCCGCTCCATCGCACATGGATGATGCGTTCTTTGTAGGGTAGTAACGAACGGAATTTTGCCACCGTTTTCGGTGCGTCTTGTTCCTCGAACCGGGCCGCGAAGCGATAGGGGCCGGCGATAATTTCGATCATGTCCGCAAACTCCGTTCGATCAAACCAGGAAGGCGCTGGCGTCGAAGCCGTTCGGCACGTTGCCGGTTGGTTTGATAAGGTCATATGGTTCGCGTGCCAAGAACTGCCCGCTACCCGGTTCCGCTTGTACTCTGCCGTCCTGCATGACCACTTGCCCGCGGCGGATCGTCATCACCGGCCAGCCGGTGACGTCCATGCCTTCATAGGGCGTATAGTCGATAATGTGCTGTGCCAGGGCGTTGGTCAGCGTCACGGATTTGGTCGGATCCCATAGCACGATATCGGCATCCGTGCCCGGAGCGATGGTGCCTTTGCGGGGGTAAAGGCCGAAGAGTTTGGCTGGGTTGGTGGCAATCAGGCGAACGAAGGCGCAGGCATCCATACGGCCTTTGCTGACGGCCTGGTCGAACATGATGGCCAGCCGCGATCCCAGCCCGGGCACGCCGTTCGGAATGTCGCGGAATGGTGCATCGACGCCGTTCACGCGCTTGCCGGCCGGTGTTTCATAGCTCCAGCCGGAGTGATCGGATGAAACGATATCCAGCACGCCGTCGCGGATGCAGGTCCACAGGCCTTCGCTGGCCGCAGCGTCGCGCGGGGCGGGGCTGCACATGAATTTTGCCCCTTCGAACCCTGGCCGGTCCATGTGGTCGGCTGACAGGACGAAATATTGCGGGCAGGTTTCGCCCCAGACCTTCAGGCCGCGGGCTTTGGCGCGGGCGATTTCCTCGGCCACTTCGGGGCAGGAGACGTGGAAGACTTGGATCGGTTGGTCCACCATCTCGGCCAGGGCGATGGCGCGATGCGTTGCCTCTCGCTCGATCATCGCCGGCCGAGCCCAGGCGTGGTATTTGGGGGCGGTGCGGCCGTCGGCCAGAAGTGCCGCGGTGCGCCAGTTGATCGCTTCGTAATTCTCGCAATGCACCGTCACCAACATCTTGTTGCGGCGCGCTGCGGCCAGTACGCGGATGAACTGGCGGTCGTCCAGATGCAGCGGGTCGTAGGTCAGGAACACTTTCAGGCTGCGGATGCCGGCGGCGGCGACCTGGGGGATTTCGTCAAAAATCACGGCGTCGGTGGCATCGGTGATGATCTGGTGGAAGGTGTAATCCACCATCGCCTGCTCCGCCCGCCGCCAGTAATCGGCCAGCGGCTGTAGGATGCCGCCACCCTTGAACTGGGTGGAGAAGGTCACGACGCTGGTCGTGCCACCGGCCAATGCGGCGGTGCTGCCGGTGATGAAGGTCTCTTCATCCGCGCCGCCGCCTTCCTGCAACTGTTCGATATGGCAGTGCGAGTCGATGCCGCCTGGCATCACCAGCAGGCCATTGGCGTCGATGCTGCGCAGGCCACGCAGGTTGAACCCGATGGCGGCGACTTTACCGTCTTTTACGCCGACATCGGCGATGAACATTTCTGCAGGCGTGACGACCGTCCCGCCGGCGATCACCAGATCATAATCAGACATCGCTTTTACCTCGCCCGTGGTTCATTCCCAGTGGTTCATACCCCGTGGTTCCGTCGAGGTGCGGCATCCCGTCTTCGGCTGCACCCCGATCTCCGCCGCTTCTAAGCCAATACTGTGCCAGTCCGTGTCTTGCCAGTCGTTTGACTCGGCACCGGCCGGGTGAAAGACTCCCCGCCCAGGGGAAGCGCGAGAGAAACACCATGCCAGATCGCACAAGCCGGCGCCGTATCGGCCTGTTGCTGCCGTCGTCGAATACGACCCAGGAATTCGAATTCAACCGTATCATGCCCGATGACGTGACCCTGCATGTCGCGCGCCTGCCGTTGCGCACCGTGGATGCTGCGTCAACCGCGCGCATCGTCGAGGATATCGAGACGGAAAGCCAGAAATTGGCGGATGCCGATGTCGATGCGATCGTGCTGGCGGCGACGGCGCCGAGTTCACGCAATGGTATCGGTTATGATCGGGACCTGATCAAACGGATCGAAACGGCTGCCAAGCGCCCGGCCACCACTGCCTCCACCGCGTTGATCCAGGCGTTGGCGGCCTTGGCGGTAGACCGGATCGTCATCGCCGGGCCGTGGAGCGAGGCGACCAATACCAGCGCCGCGGCGTTCATCGAGGCGAGTGGTGCGCAGGTGCTGGGCCATCAGGCGTTGGGCCATGTCAGCAATCTGGATATCGGCCTGCTGGACCCGCAGACGGCCTATGATCTGGGCCGGCAGGTGGACCGGCCGGATGCGCAGGCGATCATGCTGGCCTGCGGTAATTGGCTGACGTTGGACATCGTCGATGCGTTGGAGGCTGTGGTGAACAAGCCGGTGCTGACGACCAACCAAGTCAGTTTGTGGGCGGTGCTGCGCCTTGCCGGCTACCATGCGCCGGTCTCGGGTTGGGGCCGCCTGCTGACCGCGCATATGGGCTGATGTGATGCGCATCGAACCGACCGCACCCCATCCGCATCAGACGCTGACGCTGGCGCAGTTCGGCGGCCGGGAGATTACCGGCCTCGATCTCTCCGTTCCGTTAACCCCCGACCAACGCGAGGTCATACGCGGCGCGTTCCGCGATCATCCTGTGCTGGTGTTTCGTGGCCAGCATCTGAGCAAGGTGCAGCAATATGATTTCACGCTGAATTTCGGCGCGATCGAGGGGCTGCATGTCGGCCGACATTTGGACAGCGACCGCTATACGGCGGTGCATACCGTCAGCAACCTGGACGCCGACGGCAACCCGTCCGATACGCTGCGCGATCGCGGCAATTATTTTTGGCACAGCGATAAATCCTACCACGATGTGCCGTCCTTGCTGACCATGCTGCACGCGGTGGAGCTACCGCCCGCGGGCGGTGAAACGCAGTTCGCCAACACGGCCCTGGCCTATGATGCGCTGGATGCGGCGAGCAAGGCGCGCATTCAGGGCCTGCGCGCTGTCCATAGTTGGGAAGCGTCGCGTATTCAGTCCGGGTCCACCCCTGCCACGCCGGCGCAGATGGCCGAGCGCCCGCCCGTTTCGCATCCTTTGGTGCGCGAGCATCCCGGTACGGGGCGGCTGGCGCTGTATCTGGGCAATCATGCCGGGCATATCGAGGGTTGGGACATCGCCGAAGGTCAGGCGCTGTTGCGTGGTTTGCTGGCGCATGCGACGGCGGCGCAGTTCGTTTACTCGCATTCCTGGCAGGCGGGCGACCTTGTGCTCTGGGATAATCGCTGTCTGGTGCATCGCGCCTATCCGCATCCGGCGATGAATCGCCACCGCCGGGTTCTGCATCGCACCGTGGTGCGTGGCAGTGTGCCGGTTGGTCCCTCGGCACGTGTGCCGGCAGAGAAAACTGCACCAGTGCCGGCGGTGAAAACTGCACGTGTGCCGGCGGAGGCGTCCGCTCCTGGGCCGGTGAACGAGCCGGCAGGGGATGCGCGGAATGGATCGGCAGCGGGGCCGTTGACCACTGCGGCGCGGGGGGCGGAATGAAGATTGCCATCCCCGATGACTATCAGGACATGGTCGACCGCCTACCCTGCTTCGCCCTGCTGCGGGATCATGAGGTCATCCGCTATCGCGAGCCGGCAGCGGATCTCGAGCAGTTGGTCGACCGCCTGCACGCGGCGGAGGTGATCGTGGCAATCCGCGAGCGGGTGCATTTCAGTCGTGCACTTATTTCGCGATTGCCGAACCTGCGGCTGATCGCCTTGGTCGGACGCGCCGCGACGACGATCGATCTTGCCGCGTGCCGCGATCATGGTGTGCTGGTATCGACCGGTGCCTCCAATTCCCCCCACGCCCCCGCTGAACTCACAGTCGCGTTGATCCTTGCCGCTCGGCGTAACATCGTGCTGGAGGCCGAGCGGATGCGCCGTGGGGCGTGGCCCTGTACGCTGTCGCATCGTTTGGCGGGCTCGACGCTGGGGATTTTCGGTCTGGGCACGATCGGCTCTTTGGTGGCGCGCGCCGGGGTGGGCTTGGGCATGCGGATGCTGGCCTGGGGGAAGGCCGCGTCGGCGGAGCGGGCAAAGGCGGCCGGGTATGCGTTTGCCGCCAGCCAGGAGGCGCTGTTTGCGGAGTCGGACGTGCTTTCGCTGCATGTGCGGCTGCGGCCGGATACGCGCGGCATCGTCGCGCCAGCGGATCTGGCGCGGATGAAGCCGACGGCGCTGATCGTCAATACCGCGCGCGCCGAATTGATCCAGCCCGGCGCGCTATTGGCGGCATTGCAGGCAGGCCGTCCAGGCTATGCCGCTGTGGACGTGTATGAGCAAGAGCCGGTCATGCATGGCGATCATCCGTTCCTGACGATGCCGAATGTCGTCTGCACGCCGCATCTGGGCTGGGCGGAGTGGGAGAATTTCGACCTCTACTTCCAAGAGGCGTTCGAGCAGATCCTGGCCTATGCCGCGGGACGGCCGCTGCGTTTGATGAACGCTTGACCAGCCGCGTCATACGCTCACACTGACAGCGGAGGATACTGCCATGGCCCTGACAATCCGCATCGACGATCGCCGCCCGTTCGCGGACGGGATCAGTTTCGGCGATACTGGTCCTTATGAGCGACTGACCGGGCGCGTGTTGTTCGCCGTCGATCCGGATGCGCCGGCGCAGGCCGATGTGGTGGACCTGAAACTGGCACCGCGCGATGACGCCGGAATGGTGCGGTTCGAGGCTGATTTCATGATCCTGCGGCCGTTGGATGGCGGCAATGGGCGGGTGTTCTTCGACTACGGCAACCGCGGCCACAAGCGTGCATTGCAGTTCTTCAACGATGCGGTTCACAGCAATGATCCGCTCTCTGCCGCCCATGCCGGCAACGGCTTTCTGATGCGCCGCGGCTATGCCGTGGCCTGGCTGGCGTGGGAGGGCGACATCCTGCCAGGGGATGGCCGGATGACGCTGGATGTACCAGTCGCGACCGATAACGGCCGGCCGATCACCGGCCGCGTGCGCAGCGAGATCATTCCCGATGCGCAAACGTTGTACAGCATGCCGTTGAGCGGGCGCATGGCCGCCTCATCCTATCCGATCGCCGACAAGCCGGACGCAGTGCTGACGCGCCGACGCTACCCGTATGACCCGGCGGAGGTCATCCCATCGTCAGAGTGGTCTTTCGCGCAGAAATTGTCCGGCGCCGGGGCCGAGGGGGCGGGCACCGAGACGGTGCTGTTGCCATCGACGATGTTCATTCACTACCCGGCGGGATTCAAGCCGGGCTGGATCTACGAGATCATCTACACGGCGCGCGATCCCAAGGTGATGGGGCTCGGCCATGTCGCAGTGCGCGATTTCGTCAGTTTCCTGAAATATGACGCCTCGGACGAAAACCCGCTGGCTGGCAGCACCATGGCCTATGGCTGGGGCCGGTCGCAGACCGGCCGCTGCATCCGCGACTTCGTCTATCGCGGCTATAATGCCGATGCCGAGGGGCGGCGCGTCTTCGACGGTGTGATGCCGCATGTCGCAGGTGCCGGGCGGAAATGGCTGAACCACCGCTTTGCCAGCCCGATCGTCGCCGGCGGTCAACAATATGAAGATCACTTCAACATCGCCGATAGTTTCCCGTTCTCTTATGCCATGTCGGTCGACCATCTGACGGGTAAGGAGGACGCGATCCTGAAGCGTCCGGCGACGGATCCGCTTGTTTTTCATTCCCAAACCGCCAGCGAGTACTGGGCGCGACGCGGCTCTTTGGTGCACACGGATACGCGCGGCAACGATCTGCCGCAGCCGGATACGGTGCGGATCTATTTCTGGGCGAGTTCGCAGCATTCGGCCAATCCGCTGCTGACGGCACCGCCCAAGGGCATCGGCCACAACTATTCTAATACGGTCACGACCAGCATGTTGTTTCGCGCCATGCTGGATGCGATGGACGCTTGGGCGACCGATGGCACCGCGCCGCCTGACAGTGTCATTCCTCAGCGCGCGGACGGCACCTTGGTCGATTACGCCACCTGGGCGGAGCAGTTCCCGCTGATCCCCGGCGTGGTGCGGCTGTCCGAGCCGAATGCATTGCCTTTGCTGGATTTCGGTCCCGATGTCGCGAAGGGCATCCTGCGGGAGCCGCCGACCGTCGTGCCCGGGCGCAATGACCCGGATGGGCCTGGGCAGCGCTATACCGTGCTGGTGCCGTCGGTTGATGTCGATGGCAATGACGTGGCCGGGGTGCGGGTGCCGATGGTGCAGGCGCCGCTGGGAACCTACACGGGCTGGAACCCCCGCGCGCGTGGCTTCGGCTACGGTGCACAGTTGCGCTTCGAAGGTAGCTACATCCCGTTCCCCAATACGGAATCCGAGCGGCAGATAACCGTCGATCCGCGCGCGTCGGTGCAGGCGCGCTATGAGACGTCGGCAGCCTATGCCGCGGCCATCCGGCGTGCAGCCCAGGGATTGGTCGCGCAAGGATATATGCTGGAAGAAGACATTCAGCGGTCAGTCGATCTCGCCCGCGACTGGTGTCCCTCTCGGCATGTCGTCAATTTGGATTAGGCTGCCGGTTATGGACCTTTGCGCCGCATCCCACGTCCGCGGCGCTTGGTGGGGTCGTAGCCGCCGCCACCCGGACCCATCGGTTCCGGTGCCTTGTCCTTACGCGGGCGAAGCGAGGCGCTGGGGCGGGGTGGTTCCGGCAAGCCCAGATCCAGCGCTTCCAGCCGTTTGATCTCATCTCGGTAGCGGGCCGCCTGCTCGAATTCCAGGTTTGCCGCGGCGGATCGCATGAGTTTCTCCAACTCGGCGATCGACGCTTTCAGGTCCTTGCCGACGAACTCCGATGCCTCGGTGTCCTTCATCGGCGCGACGGTGACATAATCTTGTTCGAACACGCTTTCCAGCACGTTGCCGATCTGGCGGCGGATCGTGGTTGGCGTGATGCCGTGTGCCTCATTCCAGGCGCGCTGCTTGGTGCGCCGCCGCTCGGTTTCCTCGATCGCCGCGCGCAGCGAACGGGTCATGGTGTCGGCATACAGGATCACGCGGCCATCGACGTTACGCGCGGCGCGGCCGATGGTTTGGATCAACGAGGTTTGGGAGCGCAGGAAGCCCTCTTTGTCGGCATCCAGGATTGCCACCAGGGCACATTCGGGGATGTCCAACCCCTCTCGCAGCAGGTTGATGCCGATCAGCACGTCGAACACGCCAAGCCGCAGGTCGCGGATGATCTCGATCCGCTCCAGCGTATCGATGTCGGAGTGCAGATAGCGCACCTTCACGCCGAACTCGGTGAGATATTCCGTTAGCTGTTCGGCCATGCGCTTGGTCAGTGTGGTGACCAGCACGCGGCCGCCGCGTTCGGCGACGGCTTTGCACTCATGCAGCAGATCATCCACCTGGTGCTCTACCGGGCGGATTTCGGTGACGGGATCGATCAGCCCGGTGGGGCGGATGACCTGTTCGGCGAAGACGCCGCCGGTGCGCTCCATCTCCCACGGGCCGGGGGTGGCGGAGACGAAGACGGTCTGCGGCCGGAAACGGTCCCACTCCTCGAACTTGAGCGGACGGTTATCGACACAGGATGGCAGACGAAAGCCGAATTCCGACAGGACGCTTTTGCGATTGAAGTCGCCTTTGTACATGCCACCGATCTGTGGGACGGTGACATGGCTTTCATCGACGATCAGTAGGGCGTTTTCGGGCAAGTATTCGAACAAGGTCGGCGGCGGATCGCCCGGCGCGCGTCCGGTCAGGTAGCGGGAGTAGTTTTCGATCCCTTTGCACGCGCCGGTCGTCTCCATCATTTCAATGTCGAAGACGGTGCGCTGCTCCAGACGCTGTGCTTCCAGCAGTTTGCCGCTGGCGTTCAGTTCTGCCAGGCGGTCCTTCAATTCGATTTTGATGTCCTTGATCGCCTGGGTCAGCGTCGGTCGCGGCGTGACATAGTGGCTATTGGCGTAGACGGTGATTTCTTTCAGGTCGGCGGTTTTTTCGCCGGTCAGCGGATCGAATTCCTGCACCGCCTCGATTTCATCGCCCCACAGCGTCACCCGCCAGGCGCGGTCTTCGTAGTGGGAGGGGAAGATATCGACGATTTCCCCGCGCAGGCGGAAGCTGCCGCGGGCGAAGCCCACGTCGTTGCGGCGGTATTGCAGGTCGACCAGCGCTTTCGCCAACTGGTCGCGATCGACCTTGCCGCCCACGGCGAGTTTGGCCACCATCTTGGCGTAGGTTTCCACCGAGCCGATACCGTAGATGCACGAGACCGATGCGACGACGACGACGTCGTTGCGTTCCAGCAGCGCCTGTGTGGCGGCGTGGCGCATGCGGTCGATCTGCTCGTTGATCTGGGCATCTTTTTCGATATAGGTGTCGGTGCGCGGAACGTAGGCTTCCGGCTGAAAGTAATCATAGTAGCTGACGAAATATTCCACCGCATTGTCGGGGAAGAAGCTTTTCATTTCGCCGTACAATTGTGCCGCTAGGGTCTTGTTCGGCGCTAGGATCAGCGTCGGCTTCTGCACCTGCTCGATCACCTTGGCCATGGTGAAGGTCTTGCCCGAGCCGGTGACCCCTAGCAGGACTTGATCCATCTCCCCCGCCTGCACGCCGCGGCTGAGTTCCGCGATGGCGGTGGGCTGGTCGCCCGCGGGTTCGTATTCCGACACGACTTTCAGCGCGCGCGTCATCGGGCGGGCCGCTTGCTTCTGCGGCATGAACAGCATGGGAAGCGGGCGGAGCAGCGTCTGGGACATACCGTGAACCTCTGCCCAGCAAGATGGGGGTTCAGACCGAGGCTGTCGAGGGCTAACATCCGTCGCGTCGGCGACCGATAAGGCGCATCTGCCGGCGTTAGGGATCTGTAAATAGATTTTCCGTAGCCTGACTCCGATGAAGCCAGGGCCCCGACATGCCGCCCCTCGACCCTCTGCCCTCCGAGCCGCTGCCCGCCGGCACGTCGCCCCCTGGCACGTCGCCCCCTGGCACGTCGCCCCCTGGCACGTCGTCTCTGGGTATGTGGCCCTCGGGGATGCAGTCTGTGGGCGGTCTGACCGATTTGCCGCCTTTTCCGCGGGGCGGGCGGTGTGGTGCGCTGCGTGTGTCGTTGGCCTGACGTGCGGTGCCGTTCCAGGCCGTCTGATGCGTGCCTGCTTGGCCTTGCGGGCGCGCCAGGATGTCCTGACGGGAGGTTTCCAAACAGGGGCGCATCATGGGTTCTTTGGTGATTGCCGGTCAGGTTTCGCGGGTGTCCGTCTGAGGGGCGCATGATCAGCCTGGCGCGGACCACGACGGGTGGTGTTCTTTTTCTCTTGGACTGTCTTGGCCTGCTGCTGACATGGCCGTTTGTCCTCTGGGCGAGCCAACCCAGCGTGGCGGTGCTGATAGACCCGTTGCGCGACGTGCGGGCGTTTCTCTATCCGATTTGCGATTTGCTGCTGTTGTTCGCCATGGGTCTTTACCGGCGGGATGCGCTGCAGAACACGCGCCGGTCCCTGACGCGGGTGCCGTTGGTTGTCGGCATGGGGGCGTCGCTGGCAATTTTACTGTCGACCGTGCAGCCGTGGCTAGCGCCGGGCGCGGTGGCGCCGGGCGGGCGCGATCAGATGGTGATGTTCGGCTTGGCGGGTGCCGATTTTACGCTGACCGCCTTTGCCGCGCGCCTGATCATGAGCATTCTGCTGCGTCGGGGCGTGCTGAGGCGACGTCTGCTGATCATCGGCGCGGGTGCGCGTGCGTGGGACTTGTTGGTGATCCTGGGGCGGGAGGGGCGGAACCTGCAGGATCAGGTCTATCTGCTGCACGCCGCAAACTTCGGTGCCATTGATCCGCGCTTGCAGGCAGAGCATGGCGATCACATCGTCGAAGACGAAGATTTCGATGTCGCTGCGGTGGCGAAGCGGATCGATGCCGACCTGGTGATCGTCGCGCCGGATGAGCGGCGGGGCATGAACGTCCAGCGGCTGCTGGAGTGCAAATGCCAAAGCTACCCGGTGATCGAGTACCTGACGTTTGTCGAGAAAGAGGTTCGCCGCATCGACATCAAGCGGATCGAAGTCGGCTGGCTGGTGTTCGGCGATGGTTTCGCATTCGGCGCCTTGGATCGCTTTCTGAAGCGCGTGTTCGATTTGCTGATCAGTTCGGTCGTCCTGGTGCTGTGCGCGCCTTTGCTTGTCGGTGCGATGGTGGCGGTGCGCCTGGAAGGACCGGGCCCGGTGCTATACCGGCAAGAGCGGGTGACGCGAGACGGACGGCTGTTCTGGATCCTGAAGTTGCGCACGATGCGGCCGAACGCCGAGGCCAATGGCGCCGTCTGGGCGGCGGAGAAGGACAGCCGGATCACCAGGACCGGCCATTTTTTGCGTCGCGCGCGCATCGACGAGCTACCGCAACTGCTGAACATCCTGCGTGGGGAGATGTCGTTCGTCGGACCCCGCCCCGAGCGGCCGATGTTCGTGACGGAGTTGGTGGCGCAAATCCCGCTTTATGATCAGCGGCATATGGTGAAGGCTGGGCTGACCGGCTGGGCGCAGATCAATTATCCCTACGGCGCCTCGGTGGAGGATGCGCGGTCGAAACTGAGTTATGACCTGTATTATGTGAAAAATTTTTCCATCCTGTTCGACATCGTCATTCTGCTGCAGACGCTGCGGGTCGTGTTGTGGCCGAGCGGGGTGCGCTGACGCGGGAGGGGGCGGATCAGGCTCGTCTACTCGGCTTGGGTGCGGGTTGTCCGCATGGCGGGCGCCGCGGGTTTTCCGCCGCGCCCTGTTCCCTGCGGAGATAGCTTGGGGTGCCGATCAGTCCTTCGCCAGGGCGGGTTGGCCGTAGGCGATGTTGCGTCCGCCGTAGCGCCGCACGCGGACATTGCATTGCTCCGCATGGCCGACAAACCCTTCCAGGATGCAAAGGCGCGAGCCGTATTCGCCGATCTTGGCGGCGGCTTCGTCGGTAACGATCTTCTGGTAGGAATGGGTTTTTAGATACTTCCCGACCCACAGCCCGCCGGTATAGCGGCCTGCTTTCTTGGTCGGCAGCGTGTGGTTGGTGCCGATCACCTTGTCGCCGTTTGCCACGTTCGTCCGGGGCCCCAGGAACAAGGCGCCGTAGGAATGCAATTTTGCCAGGAACCAGTCGTCGCGATCCGTCATGACCTGAACATGCTCGGAGGCGATGTCGTTCGCGACATCCAGCATCTCCTCATACGTGTCGCAGACGATGACTTCGCCATAATCTTCCCAGCTTTTGCTGGCGGTGTCAGCGGTGGGCAGAATGGTCAGCAGGCGCGCGATCTCGGCCAGGGTGTCCTTTGCCAGACGCTCGGAATTCGTGACCAGCACGGCGGGGGAGTTGTAGCCGTGTTCGGCCTGGCCCAGCAGATCGGTGGCGCAGATCTCGGCATCCACCGTGGTGTCGGCGATGATCATGGTTTCGGTTGGGCCGGCGAACAGATCGATGCCAACGCGGCCGAATAATTGGCGCTTGGCTTCGGCGACGAAGGCGTTGCCAGGACCGATCAGCATGTGGACGGGCTTGATCGTCTCGGTGCCGATGGCCATGGCTCCGACCGCCTGGATGCCGCCGAGGACGTAGATTTCATGGGCGCCGCCGATCTTCATGGCGGCGATCACGGCCGGGTTGGGCACGCCCTTGAAGGGCGGGGTGGCGGCGACGATGCGCGGCACGCCGGCGACGGCTGCGGTGGCGACGGACATGTGTGCGGAGGCGACCATGGGGAATTTGCCGCCTGGCACGTAGCAGCCGACGGACTGCACGGGGATGGTCTTATGCCCCAGGATGACGCCGGGCAGTGTTTCAACCTCGACATCGGTGATCGAGGCGCGCTGGATCCGGGCGAAATTGGCCACCTGGTCGTGCGCGAACTGAATGTCATGCATGTCGGAGGTGGAGACCTGGTTCATGATGGCCTCGATCTCCGACTCGCTCAGGCGGAAAGACGGCGGCGTGTAGTTGTCGAACTTGGCGGCCAGTTCTCGAACAGCGGTATCGCCGCGGGTTTCGATGTCGGCCAGGATCGCGGCCACCGTCTCGCTGGTTTTTTGGTCGTCGTTCTTGCGGTCGGCGGCCGAGCGGGCGTGCTTGAGGTGGCGGATCACGGTCGAAGGTCCCCTGAGGTTGGTGTCTGGACGGGGGGGATACCTAGCCAGCCCGCGGCGTTCGGGGAAGGGTGTTGGTGAGATTTGCCGCTAGGCCGCAGCCGCTTTCGTCCCCGCTGCTGGTGTTTCGGCCGTGTGTTTTGGTGCCGCGGTGCGCGCGATCAGGAACAGCACGATCAGCGCATGCAGGGCGTTCCATGCCACGCCATTGGCGAAAGCCGCGGCGTAGGATCCTGTCCAGTCGAAGATGACGCCCGACATCCAGCCGCCCAGGCCCATACCCAGCAGCGTCATCATCAGGATCACACCAACGCGTGAGCCGGTTTCGCCGGCCGGATAATTCTCTCGCACGATGATCGCATAGCTCGGCACCAGTCCGCCCTGGAATAACCCGAACAGGGCCGAGACCACATAGAGCGCGTCCAAGCCGTCCATCAGCAGATAAAGTCCCAGGGCCGACATCTGCGCTATCGAGCCGATGAGCAGCGTCATCAGGCCCCCCACACGGTCGGCCAGAAATCCCGAGCCCACCCGGCTGACGATACCGAATCCCAGCATCAGGGACAGCATGATCGCCCCGGCGTGTGAGCCGTAGCCGAGGTCACCGCAATAGGCGACGATATGCACTTGCGGCATGGCCATCGCCACGCAACAGGCCAAGCCCAGGAAAGACAGCACCCACTGCAAGGTGCGCGGGCCGAGGTTGATCGGTTTGCCCGGCGGGCGCAGCGCCGGCGCGCCGGCCGCCCGCCGTGGCGCGGGGCCGCGCAACAGCAGGGCAAGTGGCGGGATCAATAGGCCGCACATGACACCGATGGCGGCATGGGTCATGCGCCACCCGTAGAGACGCGTGGCGTGTTCGATCAGCGTCGGCCAGATCGCACCGGCCAGGTAATTGCCGGACGCCACCAGCGCCACGGCGATGCCGCGCCGGCGTTCGAACCACAGCGAGATGTTGGAGATCATCGGCACGAAGGTCGCCGCCGATCCGGTGAAGCCGATGAAGAAATAGACCAGCGCGAACCACCAGACCGATCCGGCGAAGGAAGCCAGGATATAGCCAATGCAGAGCGTTGCCGCGCCGATCATCGTCGGCTGCACCAGCCCGGTCCGGTCGCTCATGCGCCCCATCACCACGCTGCCGATGCCGATGCCGATCGAGGTGAAGGTAAAGGGCATTGAGGCAGCGCCACGGGCGATGGCGAAATCCGCTTCGACTGCCGGCAGGGAGACGACGACGGACCAAAGGCCAATGCCGCCGATGGTGGAGATGGTCATGGCGATGACCAGGCGCAGCCACGCGTAAGGCGAATCGATTTCCCGTCTCATGGCGGTTGCTTGTCCTGTTGCCTACCCATCCAGATGCCGTCTGGTCGCCGCCGCTCGCCACGCAATCGGTGAATCCGTTGGCTGCGGCTGTTCGCGCCAGCATGGCACACAAGTTGTGCGAGCCGAAGGGGGAACGGATTCGGAAGCCGAAGCGCCCTGACGTCGTCGCCCGCTCACGACCCCCGCACCCAATCTCCGCTCGTTACTCCCCGTCGCGCCTCTTCCGCGCGCGGCCTGCTGACGTTCCGGCTAGTGCGACATCCCGTCCGGTCGACGTTCCGGCTAGTGCGACGTTCCGCCCGGTGCGACGCCGCGCTCGGGTAGATGGCGCTGGGAGGTCGGCGGCGCTTGGCGAAGGTGGCGCACCAGTTCGGGCACATAGGCATTGCCCTGGCCATGCCGCACGGCGCCGGCGAGGCTGGCATGCACAGAATCGGCGATGGTTTTCGCCGCGCCCGCCTCCGCCGCCATCAAGCGATAATAGTCGATGTCCTTGGTGGCGTTGTGCAGGGTGAAGGCGACCTGCTCTGTCTCACCGTTCAGCACGAATGGGGCGATGCGTTGCAGGGCGATCCCGCCGCCGCCGCCTTTGGCCAGCATCTCGACGAAGGCGTGCGGATCGATGCCGGCGTCGGTGGCCTGGGCGGCGGCCTCCGCGATCAGGGCCATGCACCCGAGGGAGACGAAATTGTGCAGCAATTTCATCCGGTGGCCGAACCCGACGGGGCCGACATGGTCGATATTCTCGGTGAAGGAGGCGAGCACCGGGCGGACTTTTTCCAGCACCGCGGCTTCGCCACCGACCAGCAGGTTCAGGGTGCCCTCGTGCGCTTGCTTGGCTAGGCGCGTCATTGGCGCATCCAGGAAGGCCCCGCCCGCGGCCACGACCAGCGACGCCATGCGTTCGGTCGACGATGGCAACGCGGTGGAGCAGTCGACGACAACCGTACCCGGCCTCAAGCTGGCCAGGATACCGTCCGGTTGCGTCAGCACCGACTCGACCTGCGGCGAGCCGGTGACACAGAGGATGATCACGTCGGATGCGTCGGCGACCGCGGCGCAGGTGCCGACGGCGCGAGCGCCGCGGTCGATCAGGTCCTGGGTCGGCTGGTTGCCGGGATGATCCAGGAAGGTCAGCGCGAAGCCGCCCCGGATCTGGATGTTACGAGCGATACCGTGGCCCATCAGGCCGACGCCGATTATTCCAACCTTCATGTGGCCAGCATCCATGGTGACGGGCGTTGTCTGAGCCCCCAGTCGTAGACCATGAGCCGAGATGCCGACAGGGGTGTGGTGCTGGGCGCGGGCCTCGCCAGCGCTTGCGATGGCGGCAACAAAAAGGCCGAAACAAAAAGGCCGGGCGAACCCGGCCTTTTGCGCAGATTACAGCAGGATCGGGCGGGCTTAGCCGCCGGGCGCCGTGGCGGGCGGCAGCGGCTCGGGCGATTTTGACAGGCTGCGCAGATAGGCGATGACGTTGGCGCGTTCCTGATCATCCTTGATGCCGGCGAAGGCCATGCGCGTGCCGGGGGCGTAGACCGCGGGCTTGAACAGCCACTCATTCAACGCATCATAGGTCCAGGGACCGGATTTGGCCTTCAGCGCGTTGGAGTAGTTGAAATCCGGCGAATGGCCGTGCGGGGCACCGACGACGCCATACAAATTCGGCCCGACGCCAGCTCGGCCGCCGTCCGTGAAGGTGTGGCAGGCAACGCAGCCGAGTTTCTTGGTTGCGGCTTCGCCCGCGGCGACATCGGCCTTGGCCAGCAGAGCACCGACATACGGCAGCGGCGCGGGGGCCTGCGGCGCAGTGGCGGCGGCCGCCTCTTCCACCTTGATGGCGATGGCGGGTTTTTCCGGCTTGTTTTCGGTCACCAGGTTCACGCCGACCGTGCCGGCGACGAAGAAGGCGATCCCGGCGACCAGGAACGCCGCTACACCTTTGTTGACTTCCATCGAATCCATACGCCAACCGCTCCGTTCAAGGTCACTGAGGCAAGGCTGAGGTCACCACGCCCCGCGTTTCTATCAGACGTGCCCCGGGCCGGGAATAGCCCGTTCGCAGCACATCAGTTGATAGACGGAAGCGGATAAAGCCCCGGGGCGCGGCCGTCAATTCCGAGAAATCCTTTGCCATGACGGGTGCGGAACGGCTGATGCCGCCATTGGACCGCCAGGGCGTGGTGCGGGATCGCCCTGGGGGTGGGTGCGGGATCGCCCTGGGGGTGGGTGCGGGATCGCCCTGGGGGTGGGTGCGGGATCGCCCTGGGGGTGGGGTGCCGGATCGCCACAGTCGCGGATGGGCGGGGTTTGGGCGGCGCCTTATCAACCAGCCTGATGCGGGTCGAACGGCGTGGTGAACACCCTGCGCGGCATCATCTGCGGATAGGGATCTCGCGGCTGGAACTGCCCGTGTCCCGGCGCTGCCAGGCGCTGGCCGCCATCCATCACCACCGTGCCGCGCACCAAGGTCGTCACCGGCCACCCTGTCAGTCTCATGCCCTCGAAGGGTGTGTGATCGGTCAGGCTGTGCAGGTCTTCGTGCTTGACCACGCGAGTCAGCTCCGGGTCCCAGATGCCGATATCGGCATCCATGCCGGGCGCGATCGAGCCCTTTTTCGGATGCAGCCCAAACACCTTGGCGGGATTGGTCGCCGTGATGGCGACGAAGGTTTGCAGGTCTATCTGCCCCTTTTTGACGCCCTCGGAAAACAGATAGGGCATACGGGTTTCCAGCCCGGGCACACCGTTCGGGATTTTGGAGAAGGGCGAGACCTTGGCGATCGCCTGTTTGCCGTTCTGCCCGCCATATTGATAGGGCGCGTGGTCGGAGGATACCACGCCGAGCGTGCCGATACGGATGTGGTGCCATAGTGCGGCGCGATCAGAGGCTTGGTGCGGGGCGGGGCTGAAGATCCATTTGGCGCCTTCCTCGCCCGGACGGTCCAGGTCGTCCTGGGTGAAGGCCAGATACTGCACGCAGGTTTCGCCGAACACTTTCACGCCGCGCCCCTGTGCTCTGCGGATTTCTTCGGCACCCTCCTCGGAGCTGACATGGAAAATCTGGATTGGCACGTCGACGATTTCGGACAGGGCGATGACGCGTTGGATCGCCTCCCGCTCCACGATCGCGGGTTTGCACCAGGCGTGATATTTCGGGCTGGTATGGCCGGCGGCCTCTAGCCTTGCGGTCATCCAGCGGATGGCAGCGTGGTTTTCGGCGTGGATGACCACGAAGGCGCCGTTTCGGCGGGCGGCGGCCATGACCGTCAGCACCTGGTCGTCCGTCAGGAAACTGGGTTCGTAAGTCAGGAAGATTTTAACCGAGCGGTGGCCGGCGGCGATCAATGGCGGCAGTTCTTCTTCGATCACCGTCGGCGTCGGGTCGGTGATGATGACGTGGAACGTGTAGTCGATGACCGATTTGCGCGCGCGGGCGTGGTAGTCTTCAGCGCGCTCTTTGATGCCACCGATGCCTTTGAACTGTGGTGAGAAGCTGATCACGCAGGTCGTGCCGCCGAACGCCGCGGAGGTGGAGGCAGTTTCGAACGTGTCGGCGTTGGTGCTGCCGTCCGGCCGGGGCTGTTCAATGTGACAATGGCTGTCGATGCCGCCGGGCAGGACCAGCTTGCCGGTGGCGTCGATTTCCCGTGTTGCCCCGCCAAGCCCGTTGCCGACGGCGGCGATTTTGCCGTCGCGGATGGCGACGTCGCACAGCGACGTGTCGGTGGCGGTGGCCACGGTTCCGTTGCGGATGATCAGGTCGAATTGGGTCATCGATGTCTCTCTTTCGCCGGCGAGAGGCAGCGTAGCCGACGGCGGTGGGGTTGCAAGCATGCGTATCAGGATGATGGCTCTTGCGAAGTGTCTTCGTCCATGGTTATCGTTTTTGGATAAGTAAAAGATGCTCCGATGTCCGGATAACCGGAGAAAGTCGGATCACAATAGGGGGGAACAAAAATGGCGCAGGAATCCACGCTACCATGGTGGAAAGAACCCACCAAAGACCAATGGTATGCCTTCATCGCGGCCTGGCTGGGATGGACACTTGATGCATTCGACTTCACGGTTTTTCTTTTTCTTCTTGTGCCTATTGCCAAGGAGTTCCATGCCGACCTGACATTGGTCGTGCTGGTCGGCACGCTGACGATGTATATGCGCTTCGGCGGCGCCCTGGCGGCGGGTTGGATGGCGGATCGCATGGGACGCCGAGCGCCGTTGATGATTTCTATATTGTGGTATTCGCTGTGCAATTTCATCGCCGGTTTCTCGCCCACGTTCATGTTCCTGCTGGTCTTCCGCACCTTGCTGGGCATCGGCATGGGGGCGGAGTGGCCGGCGGGTGCGGCGCTGGCGAATGAGAGCTGGCCGGCCCGGTCCCGCGGCCTGATGTCGGCCGTGCTGCAAGGATCGTGGGCCTTGGGCTATCTGGTCGCTGCGGTGATCTATGCGACCTGCTACGATCTGATTGGCTGGCGCGGCATGCTCTGGCTGGGTGTTCTACCGGCGCTGGCAGTCGTCTGGATCCGCGTTTACGTCAAAGAGCCGGAAGTCTGGGTGGAGAACCAGCGCCAGCAGAAGGAACAGAAGAAAGAAATCAAAGTTCCCGTCGCGGCGCTGTTCCGCCGGGAGATCATCCTGACGACGCTATCGACGACCTGGTGGTTGATCAGCGCGTATATCGTCTATTACTCGCTGTTCGGCTTGTTCGCGACGTATCTGACCAAGGATCTGCATCTGACGGCGTCGCAGGTCGGTTGGCCGATTGCGGCTTCAAATGCGATGACGTTCATCTTCAGCTTTATCTGGGGTGGATTAACCGACAAGATCGGCCGGCGCTGGGCGATGATCATCCCGGCCACGATCGGCTTCTTCATCACGCCGATCTATCTGCTGACGGCCGATTACATGACGATCGCCATCGCCTTCACGATCCAGGGGGCTTTCGCCGGCTGCATCTATGGCATCAACCCCAGCTATGCCAATGAACGTTTCCCCACCGAAATCCGCGCGACCGGCGCCGGTTTCTGCGTGCATGTGGGTGCGGTCGCAGGCGGCACGATACCGCCGATCCTGTCGTGGTTTGCGCTACACTATCAGACGGATTTCGCGATCCCGATGATGGTAAGCACGATGCTGGGGCTGGTGAGCTTCGTTGTCACACTGATCTTGAGCCCCGAGACAAAGGGCCAAGAGATGGTGGCCGAGATGAAGCTGGCCTGATCGATCGGCCTTCGCTGTTCGGGAAAGGGGGCTTCGGCCCCCTTTTTCGTGATGCCGGTTTGCTGTCCGCGCACGGGACTGGCTCCCGGTGCCGGGTGTGCTAGACTTGGGATTATGCATAGGAGTCTATGATGGCAACCGCTCTACCGATCATCGCCACAGAAGCCGAATTGCTGAAGACTCTGGCCGCCGCGCCGTACCAGCGTGGGGTGGTCGCGTTAGAGGGCGGGCAGCGCTGTGTCGCGGACCTGACCCCCGCAGCAGACGGCGTGGTGCACGTGGTCGCACAGATCGCGGGCGAAGCCGAGGCGGCGGCCCTGCTGGTCCGGGCTTATCAAGCTGACCTGGCGGGCGATGTCGTTGACTGGTCGGCGCTGCCTTTGCGCTATGGCCCGGCTTGCTCCATGTGGCTTTTGGCGGATCATCCCGCAGCCCCTGCGCATCCTGGCGCTTGATGCGCGTCGCTTAGAGGCCAGGGATGAACGCCTATTGGTCGCTGGCCATTGCGATCATTGCGGAGGTGATCGCCACCTCTGCATTGAAGCAGTCGGACGGGTTTACCCGGCCTGGGCCGATCGCGGTCCTGGCGGTTGGGTATGCGGTGTCTTTCTATTTCCTGTCGTTGACCCTGCGCGGCATGCCGGTTGGTGTTGCCTATGCGATTTGGTCCGGGGTGGGGATCGTGCTGATCTCGGTCATCGGCTGGGCGGTGTTTGGGCAGGCGTTGGATACACCGGCTGTTCTGGGCATGGGGCTGATTGTCGCCGGCGTCCTGGTGATTAACCTCTTGTCCAGCGCCGCCGAGCATTGACGCTTGGCGCAGACGGGCTCGGCTAAGCGGTTCGTGGCACGCCGAACGCCGGATTTACAGCCTTCGCCGGCAATGATATCGAACGTAATGATATTTCAGTGCCCACGCCGTTCCGAATGGCGACTGCGTGGCGTGCTCGGGGCAGCTTCGCGGCCGTCCCTGAAACCATTGAGGATGGCACGAAGGCGATGGACGACCTATTCCACTCTCTTATCCACGGCTTCCTAGCGTCGCACGGTCTGGAGACCGATGAAGACGCGACGGGCTTGTCCTTCATCACGGATGATCTGTCTGTGTTCGTCATGGCGCATCCTGGGCGGGAGGGGTGGCTGATGATTGAATTGCAAATCGGCGCCGAGGACGTGCCGAATGAGGCTCTATCGGCTGAAACGCTGCTGCTGCTGCACAGCATGAACGACATAGCGCGGTTCGAGCATGATTGGATCATCACCGTCGGTCGCGAGAATACGATCTACCTGCATTGCAGCCGGGCGATCGCATCGATCGACGTGGCGACGCTGACAGATGTGATTACGGACGGATTGCAGCGCTGCGAGTCACTTCGCACCTTGCTGCGTGCCAGGGAGGGGGCGCAGCCTTTGCCGGCATCGTCGGCGCCCGCTATCCCGCTGGGGAGCGACTCCTTCATAATTCTGCGCGTCTGATCGTAACACAACGACTTTTTGCGGGGGCCCCTATGGCAACGGCAGTAACGAATATCGGCGGTGGACCCGTGCGAGGTTTGGAAGGGCTTAAGACCCTTGATAAGGCCTCGGCGCGCCAAATCTTGGAGGGGGTGGCCACGCAGATCAGCGGCAAATCCGGCGTGCTGAAATTGATGCACACGACCAAAAACAGCGACATGGTATTTGAGCGCAAAAGCACGTGGCAGTTTTATGCGCGCCGCGATAGCAAGATGGAAGCGACGGCTACAGCTTTGCGCACCATCGTTGAAAAGGCGGGCCTTAGCGAAGATGCACAGAAAGCGATCAAGGGTTACCTGACCGACAATAATAATCGCGTTGGCGGAACGGCATTCGCCGACCTGATCCGGCAACACCTTGGCGAGGAAGAACTGCCGGGGAACGTTGATGCTGCGCCGCCGGGGGCAACGTTCGATGCGGAGCCTAGGGTGATGGCAGGGGACGCCGAGTCTCCGTCGTTACCGGATGAACCGATTGCACAGGATAGCACCGTTGCTCAGCTACCCGATAAGCCGGTGGTTCAGGAAAGCGTCGTCGCGCAGCCGCGGGTAGATGATAGCGTCGTTGTGCCGTTATCCGATAAGCCGGTGGTAGAGGTCGCTGAAGATCCCTTTAAGCCGGCGATTGCGGAGGAAATGCTGGCTTTCCTGCCGGACAAATGCCCCAAGGCCGACCGAGAGACGGTGCAGCGGATAGCAGACAGCTTGCGAGCGTTGCCCAGCGCGCTGCCAGCGGAAGACGGTGTAATCGCGTTGGATAAACCGCTGAAGCTACCCCCTGGTAGTGTCATCAATCTGGCAGCAAACGAAATTGACCTCAGTGGCCTAGAGGCGTCTAATGCCATCATCCGGCTCGAAGGAAATAACATTAGTTTAGGTCAGCCAATTAAACTGGAAAATTGTCGTATCATTTTGGCGCCCCGTGCAGAGGACGGGATTCTGATGGGAAGAATGGCCCAAGACGATCATTTTAGGCCAGCAATGCTGAAAAGTGTCATTTTTGATCTGGATCCGCAATCTGATTTGCGTTCTATGGACGTGAAAAGATATTATTCTTCTGCCTGCAATCAAAGTATATCCAGTCTTAGCCCGAATGAAGCGGATATAGCGCAGCATTACGTTAATCAAATTTCCGTAAACCTTAAGGTGGGATTTACGGGTGCGAATGCTGATCGAGCGATACTCGCTGCATTGGGAAAATTTGAATCACTGAAGATACCGCCAGAATTGAAGCAAAATCTCAACGCGCATGTGATGTCCAATTGGCTGGCCAACCGTGATTTTTCAGCCCAGCATAAACTCCTCGCTTTCGAAAATTACGCCGACCAACTTGAGGGATTAGTTCTGTCGCCTAAATTTATCGCAGATTTTCTTTCGGGACTCGTAGCGAAGGGCGATCAGCCTGACGCTGACCGCGCCGCTGCATTACGAGGGCGCGTGATCGCCAACATTGATTGGTCAAAGCGCGACGCGGCCAGTTTGTTGAGATCGGCCAAGCTGACAGAGGAGCATATGGATGCGTGGCTGATCGCGTTGCAGGACCAGTGGCCTACGCTCTCGGAAGAAAAGCAGGGCGCCCTTGCCAATTCCATTATTTTTGTGCGTGAGAGGCTGAAAGAGGAGATGATGGACGCGTTGCTGGACCAGTGGCCTACGCTCTCGGAAGAAAAGCAACGCGCCTATGCCAATTCCATTATTTTTGTGCGTGACTGTCTGCCGGCTGTTTTGAAAGATGGCACGCCTGAACAGCAGCGGAAGGCTGCTGACATTCGCGATACGCTACGAAGCATAACGGACTATTCGAGTCCTGTGGGCGCTATGATATTTGCAGAATCCCCGCAATTGCATGATGACCAGGATAAATTGCGGAAAGTTTTCAGCCAAGACACTAAGAATGACGTGGTGGCGACTGCGTTGAAGAAGCTTGTCGACATGGAGGGTGGGAAAGAAAAATTCGGTCCATTTATCAAGGAATTTCTGAACGACGATCTGACGGTTTTGTTTCAAAGACCAAACGCCCGGATCCGCCGAGCGGCGGCTGTTTCGTAGCGGTGGCGAACGGGTTGCAGGATCCGGGCCGAAGCTAAGCCCGCCTGAAGGGCGCGCGCGGGCTGTTTGGGTCTTTGTGGCCTAACTGCTCCGCTGCCCGCATTCCGGGTGCCCGTCTTGGCGGCGATCTTCGATCGCCGAAGGTTGCCGCACGGACAAAAGGCCCAGATGCGCCCCCTGCTCGTCGGGGCGGAGCGTATGGCGGCCGGTTCAGGCAGCCGAACCGGACCCGAGCGTGCTAATCGGCATCTGTCGGACAGAACATCGTGACGGTGACGATGTTGCGTTTATGGCGATATTGATGGTTTTGCGTGTCGGTGAAGTTTTTTACCAGATAAATACCCAATCCGCCGATCGGGCGCTCTTCTAATGGTGCATCGATGTCGGGCATCTGTGCGGCGAATGGATCAAACTCCGGGCCATCGTCCTCTGTCCTTAAGGAAACGCGAGTGCCCCCCGTGACTTGTTCCGCGCTGATCGTCACGTCGCACCAGCCGTCACACCGTCCCTTCCAAGCGTGACGGACGATATTTGTCAGAATTTCTTCTGACACCAACGCCAATTTCCCAACGGACTCGGTCGAGCAGCGAAGGTTGCGCAGGAATTTCTCGATCTGATGGACATAGGCCATCACGTCCTGCTGCCCGGCTTGGAAACTGATGTGGCATGTTTCCATCGCCGTCACGTACGGCTGCCGGCCTGATCAGCGCTGTCGGAGCCAGCAATTCGGTCACGCGCCTGCTGTTCATCATCTGTTATGGCGACGATTTTGCCGATGCCGGCAACGCTGAAGACCTCTCGTACGCCGGGCTGCAGACCGTAGAGAGCAACCGCCCCGCCGCCCGCTTTGGCCCTTTTGGTCGCCAGTAGGATGATCCGCAAGCCGGCTGAGGAAAAGTAACCGACGTTTCTTAAATCAAATATCAACCGTCGCTTTCCATCGTCGAAGGCAGCCGTGACCGCCGCTTCGACTG